>Ga0105054_10002187_pt1 | contig 31489 bp, 21 predicted proteins | sample BON02_FD_78091 | JGI IMG/M metagenome (GOLD analysis project Ga0105054, IMG submission 78091) | Freshwater microbial communities from Lake Bonney liftoff mats and glacier meltwater in Antarctica - BON-02 (megahit assembly) | ecosystem: Environmental > Aquatic > Freshwater > Ice > Glacier...
GCGTTTTCCGCTAACGCCGCCAATCCCGCCATCACCGCAGCACATGAGGTTCCCGCCCCGATGTATCCCGAAACCCGAAGCGAGGAGATTGTTGAAACGATCTTCGGCGAAGAAATTTCTGATTCCTATCGTTGGCTTAAAAACGATGTGCGCAATGACGAAGAAGTGGCGGAGTGGGTGGCCCAGCAAAACAAGGTAACCGATGGCTATCTTGGCACATTGCCCGGCAATGACTGGTTCAAGGAAAAGCTGGGGGCGCTGCTTGATTACGAGCGTTTTGGCATCCCGCGCAAAGCGGGCGAAAACTACTTCTATACGCGCAATTCCGGGCTGCAGAACCAATCGCAATTATTTGTGCAGGCCGGGCTTGATGGCGAACGCCGCTTGCTGCTCGATCCCAATGCATGGGCCAGCGATGGCGCGACTGCGCTGGCCGGTTGGTGGGCATCCCCCGGCGGCAGCAAGCTGGGATACAGTGTACAGGATGGCGGCACTGATTGGCTCATCCTGAAGGTGCTGGACGTCACCACCGGCGAGGAGCTGGAAGACGAAATCAGATGGGCGAAGTTCACCGGCCTGAGCTGGGTGGGTGAAGAAGGTTTCATCTATTCCCGTTTTCCCGAGCCGGAGGAGGGACAGGATTTCCAGGCGTTAAATTACAATCAGGCGATCTATTTCCACAAGCTGGGTACCCCGCAGAGCGAGGACCAACTGGTGTTCGCTACTCCGGACGAGCCCAAGCGCGGCAATGGTGCCGGCGTGACCGATGATGGCCGCTGGGCCGTGGTCAGCAGTTCCTTCGGCACAGATTCCAAAGATGAGATCAATGTTATCGACCTTGAGGCGCGCAGCACCATGGGCTGGGAGGCACGCAAGTTGGTCCCCGGCTTCGAGAACGCATGGCGCGCGGTCGGATCGGTCGATGGCACGATGTATTTCATCACCAATGAAGACGCACCGCGTTACAAATTGGTGTCGATCAATCTCGACGATCCCGATGCTGATTGGCAAGTTGTGGTCCCGGAAACTGATCAGCCGATCGATGGTGCGTCCATCGTCGGCGACAAATTGATCGTGACGTATTTGAAGGATGCCACCACCCGCGCTGCGGTGTTTGCGATGGATGGGACACCGCAATCGGACATCGCCTTGGGCGCACTGGGTTCTGCAGGCGGGTTCGGCGGCGAATATGGCGATCCTGAGACATTCTATACCTTCACCAGTTTCAACCAGCCCGGCGCGATTTATCGGCTCAACATCGAAACGGGCGAGACCAGCCCCTTTGCCACGCCAGAACTGACCTTTGATCCAGGCAATTACGCGGTCGAGCAGCGGTTCTACAGTTCCAAGGATGGCACCAAAGTACCGATGTTTGTGGTGCGCAATCGCGTACTGGCAGACGCGGGCATCGCGGCACCGACATTGCTCTACGGCTATGGCGGCTTTGATGTGTCGTTGACACCGGGCTTTTCCTCCACCGCAATGGCGTGGTTGGAGGCGGGCGGCGTCTATGTGGTCGCCAATATCCGCGGGGGCGGGGAATATGGCAAGGAATGGCATGACGGCGGCCGTCTGGCCAACAAACAGAATGTGTTTGATGATTTCATCGCCGCGGGGGAATATTTGAAGTCCGAAGGGATCACCACGCCGAAAGGTCTGGCCATTCGCGGCGGATCAAACGGCGGCTTGCTGGTCGGCGCGGTGACCAACCAGCGCCCTGATCTGATCGATGCCGCACAGGCCGCAGTGGGCGTTATGGACATGCTCCGCTTCGACCGCTGGACCGCTGGCCGCTACTGGGTCGATGATTACGGCTATCCATCCAAGGAAGCCGATTTTAAGGTGCTGCGCGCCTATTCCCCCTATCACAACATTGCCAGCGGAGTTGATTATCCGCCAATGCTGGTGACTACGGCGGATACTGATGACCGGGTGGTTCCGGGGCATAGCTTCAAATATACCGCTGCGCTTCAGGCTGCTGATGTTGGGGACAAGCCGCATCTGATCCGGATCGAAACCCGTGCCGGTCATGGTTCGGGCAAGCCAACCGACAAGGTGATTGAGGAAGGGGCCGACATACTCAGCTTCCTGGCATTCTGGACCGGGCTTTCGATCCCTGAACCGGCGGCGGAATAGAAGTCGAAACAGCCAGCGTTCAGAAAAGATGGTACTTTCCTGAACGCTGGCTGTCAGCCTAATTCAGGCTCGCCACATAGCGAATCGCCTATTCCTTGTTTGTCGCCGGAGCACTTCCGCATCGGCGCCAAGCGAGGAACGACCCATGAAAATCCTTACCAAAACAATCGTCGGAACCGTCGCCGCTGGCGCAATGGCACTGACGTCCGCCGCGCCTGCTTTTGCCCGTGACCGCGACCGGGACAACGGCATCAGCACAGGTGAAGTGATTGCAGGGGCAGTGATCCTTGGCGGGATCGCAGCAATTCTGTCTTCTTCCGGCAATAAGGATCGCAATTATCGGGACCGCAATTATCGCGGCTACGACAACGACTACAATCGCGGCTATGACAGGAATAACCGCTATAACCACAATGGCTACAATAACGGCAATGGCCGACGCGCAATAGAGCGTTGTGTCCAGGCCGCTGAGAGAGACGCGCGGCGTGGCGGTTACCGCTATGCCAATGTCACTGAGATTCGTGACGTGGACAACACCCGTTATGGCTGGCGCGTGAAGGGCCGGATCGAAGTGCAGGGCGCACGAGGTTATAGAGGCGATAGCGGCAAGTTCACTTGCGATCTGTCACGTGGCCGGGTGGTCGATCTCGACTTCCGCGGTATCCGCGGCCTGCGTTGATCGTCAGGCATAAACCGGGGGAAGCGGTTCAGGCTGTCGCAAGCCTGGACCGCTTAGCCTTGTCATCAATCTCATCAATGGGACAATGTAATGAAACGCCTCTCCCTAATCTCAACTTCGGCAGCGATGGCTGCGGCGCTGTCCATGGCGGCAACGCCTGCAGCAGCTGCGGAATTGCCAAGTGGTTCAGCCCACGCTTACACCCCGGCCTATGCCGCCTGGGACGCCGATAGCGAGACTGTCTATGATCACCGCTACCGCGATTACCGCGGTCATGGCCGATACCGTAACCGCACTTCGGTGGGCGATGTGCTCGCGGGCGTGCTGATTATCGGCACAATCGCCGCTGTCGCCAGCGCGGCCAGCAAGCCGCGGCAAGAACGGTCTTACCCTTATCGTGCCAATACCAATTATAACCGCAGTTCAGGCGCAGCGCGGGGCATCGATGGCGCCGCCGATATGTGCATGCGCGAGATCGAGCGCGATGTTCGGGTGGATTCGGTAGATTCCGTGGAACGGTCCGGCAGTGGCTGGCGCGTTTCCGGTTCGCTTTACAATGGTGACAGCTTCACTTGCCAGATCGGTCAGAACGGCCGGATCGAAGACATAAATTATAGCGAAAGCAGCAATTTCCGGAGCAGCAATGATGGCCAGCAGGACCGGCAGTGGAGCGATGATCGCTATGCAGCCGCACGAAATAATGCCGGGCAGACCATGCCGGACGGCGCTTATTCCAGCAACGCGCCCGCTCCGCCTGCAAAGGCGCCTGCCTATCCCGGTGGGCTGGCTCCAGGTGAAAATTACGAGGATTATCCGGAATATAGCCCGGGGCAGGATGACCGTTACGGCGGCTAAACCTGCTTAGCTTCCCTCAAGCTTTTGGAGGGCCGTCATCATGGGCAGCCTCTTTATAGGCTGGAAGCGCGAGTTTCCACCGGATCGCCGCGCCGCGCATGATAAAGCCCGCGGCCCAGGCGGCGGACCACACCAAGGGATCTGCCAGCAATAGCCACGCGCCCAACATGGTTACAAATGCCGACACAGCCGCTGCGGTCACGTATAGCTCTGGCCGCATGATGATCGAGGGTTCGCCCGCGATGACATCACGGATTACGCCGCCCGCACAGCCGGTGATTACGCCCAGAACCATTGCCGGCACAGGGGCGACGCCGAATGCCAAGGCCTTGGCAGTGCCGAGCACGGCAAAAGCGGCGAGCCCCGCAGCATCGGCCCATTCGAGCAATTCCCCTTCCCACCATCGGCGCGGTGTGAACCATGCGATCAAGGCCGTTGCGAAGATCACCGGGGCCACCCACGGATTGTACATCCAGAATGCCGGTGTTCCGATCAACATATCGCGCAGGGATCCGCCGCCTACGCCGGTGATCAGCGCAAAGAATGCCATGGTGACAAAGGTCTGTCGCAGCCGTGCCGCGAGCAGCGCGCCGGTTAGCGCAAAAATCGCGGTGCCTGCCAGATCCAGCACTGGCGGCAATACCGCAGGAACCAAAGCGGCGCTCACATGCGCACCTTCGCTTTGCGGCGGCGGAACATCAGGACCGCGCCGAGTAGTGATCCGGTCAGGCCGAGCGCCGCGAACAGGATAAGGATGGGATGCGAGGTATCTTCGCGGGTTTCCAGATCCATGATGTGCAGCCCCCACATGAAATCGAACAAGCGCCACCACTGGGTGCGGACTGCTTCGATCTGTCCGGTATCCTGCGCGACATAGACATTCGTTCCGTCCTGCAGCGCCACCTGCCAAACGGCCACCGGACGGCGGAAATCGAACGGCACCTTATCTGCCGTGAACAAGGTGGAACTGGCGAGTTTGTCACCGCCAACAATGGCATCAGCAACGATCAGGCGGGCCTCAATTTCGCCTATCGGGCGCAGCTGGGTGCCATCGGGCGCAAAACGTTTGATTGTGCCCGAAACATATTCGATCGAGGTGATCGGCTGATCTCCCCGCATGGTGGTGGAAACAGACCGCACCGGTCCATCCTCGCTTGGGGGCAGCGAAATTGCGATATTGGTGTCCGCCGGAAGCGCAACCTCCGCCACCGGTTTGCGCAGATGATTGCCGCGTACCTCGTCAATCGGGCGGGCGACCATCACCAATCCGGTGATCATCCACATGACAATTGGCACGCCGACCAGCCAGCCTAGCCAGATGTGCCACCGTGCAAAACGTTGCATCCACTGCTGTCTAGCCATCGGACGCCTCTCCGCCTTACTTGCAAATTACATATGGATCGGTTTGCCCTGAACCGCCATCGCCGCTTCTTTCAGCCCCTCGGCGTGGGTCGGGTGGGCGTGACAGGTATAGGCGATGTCTTCCGACGTGGCGCCGAATTCCATTGCGATGGCTGCTTCGGCAATCATCGTTCCGGCCAGGCTGGCAACAATATGCACACCCAGCACGCGGTCGGTTTCGGCATCGGCGATTACCTTCACGAACCCGTCAGTGTCGCGGTTGGCCTTGGCGCGGCTGTTGGCCATCATCGGGAATTTTCCGACTTTGATGGTGTGGCCAGCTTCCTTCGCTTCTTCCTCGGTCATGCCGACATCGGCGAATTCCGGCATGGTATAGACTACGCCCGGGATCACCGCATGGTTGACGATGCCGGTCTGGCCCGCGACGTTCTCTGCGCAGGCAATGCCTTCATCCTCCGCCTTATGCGCGAGCATTGGGCCAGGGATCACGTCGCCGATCGCCCATACGCCGTCCACCTTGGTGCGGAAGTCATGGCCCGTGTCTATCTGACCGCGCTTGTTCAGCTCCAGCCCGATGGCTTCCAGGTTCAGCCCGTCCACATTAGGACGCCGTCCGATGGAGACGAGCACGTGGCTTGCCTCGATGGTTTCAGCGTCACCGCCAGCAGCGGGTTCCATTGTCAGTGTTACCTTCTTGCCTTTGACAGCCGCGCCGGTGACCTTGCTTTTCAGCTTCAGGTCCATGCCCTGCTTCTTGAAAATCTTACCCGCTTCCTTGCGCACATCGGTGTCCATGCCGGGCAGCAGCATATCCAGATATTCGACGACAGTGACCTTCGCACCCAGACGGCGCCAGACAGAGCCGAGCTCCAATCCGATCACACCGCCGCCGATCACGACGAGATGTTCGGGCACTTCGCTGAGTTCGAGCGCGCCGGTGGAATCGACGATCCGGCCCTTCGCATTGTCTACCTCGACACCCGGCAGCGGGGTTACGCTGGAACCGGTTGCGATGATGATGTCTTTCGCGGTGAAGCTATCTTTGCCGACCGTGACAGTATGCGCGTCCTTGAAGGCAGCGCGGCCCTTGATCCAGGTGACCTTGTTTTTCTTGAACAGGAATTCAATCCCGCCGGTCAACTCGCCGACAGCCTTGACCTTCTCCGCCATCATGACGCCCAGATCCAGCTTGGCGTTGGCAGTGATGCCCCAAGTCGCCATGTGGCCATTGTTGGCTTCGTCCAGCAATTCAGATGCATGAAGCAGCGCCTTGGACGGAATGCAGCCGACATTGAGGCAAGTCCCGCCGAGTGTATCGCGGCTTTCGACGCAAGCGGTCTTGAGCCCAAGCTGCGCCGCGCGGATTGCCGCGACATAACCGCCGGGGCCGGAGCCGATGATCAGGACGTCGTAATCGTAAGTTTGGTCAGCCATTTGTAATTCCTCACAGATCAATCAGCATCCGCGTCGGATCTTCGATCGCATCCTTGATAATCTTCAATGCAGTCACTGCCTCGCGGCCGTCGACCAGGCGGTGGTCATAGGACAGCGCGATATACATCATCGGGCGGATGACCATTTCGCCGTCTACCACGATCACACGGTCTTCGATCCGGTGCAGACCGAGCACGGCGCTTTGCGGAGGGTTGATGATCGGGGTCGACATCAAACTGCCGAACACGCCGCCATTGGAAATGGTGAAGGTGCCGCCGGTCATGTCGGCCATGGTTAGCGTGCCGTCTTTCGCGCGCTTGCCGAAATCAGCGATGTCTTTTTCGATCTGGGCAAAACCCTTCTTGTCGACATCGCGCACCACCGGAACAACCAGGCCGTTTGGCGCGCTGACGGCAACCGAAATATCGACATAATCATGATAGATGATTTCATCGCCGTCGATCTGGCCATTGACCGAGGGAACGTCCTTTAGCGCCAAATGGGCGGCTTTGGCGAAGAAACCCATAAAGCCCAGTTTGATGCCATGCTTCTTGGCGAACAGGTCCTTGTACTTGGTCCGCGCTTCAATCACTGCGGTCATGTCAACATCATTGAATGTGGTCAGCAGCGCGGCATTGTCCTGCGCGCTCTTCAGCCGCTTGGCGATGGTCTGGCGCAGACGGGTCATCTTGACGCGTTCGGTCTTGCGTTCACCAGTTTGGGCACCCGTGCTGACTGCCGCAGCGGCAGGGGCAGCAGGCTTCGCTGCCGGGGCGGGCTCTTCGCCCTTGGTCTTGGCCGCGGCCAGAACATCTTCCTTGGTCAGGCGGCCATCCTTGCCGGTGCCCTTGACCGTGGAGGGGTCGATCCCGTGTTCCAACACCGCGCGGCGTACGGCAGGGGATAGGGTTTGTGATGCATCGGATGCAGCCACTTCGGGCGCCTTGGCCTCGGTCGCCGTCGGAGTTGCCGCAGGAGCTGGAGCTGGGGTTGATGCCGGGCTAGCAGCAGAGCCGCCTTCCACTACTGTGGCAATGACTGCGCCGACTTCGACATTATCGCCCACAGCCGCCATCAACTCGCCAATCACGCCCGCAAAGGGCGAGGGGACTTCGATGGCAACCTTGTCCGTTTCCAGACTGGCGACCGGTTCATCCACTTCCACCCGGTCACCCGGCTGTTTCAGCCATTCACCGATGGTGCCTTCGGTGACCGATTCGCCCAGTACCGGGACTTTGATTTCGCTTGCCATAATGCCTGTTTCCTAATGCTCAGCCGCTGCCGGGCCGATCAAACTTCACTGTCTTATGCGCGCCCTGGCGCTATTCAATTCCGCCGACGGAGCCGTCCCGCGGGATACCCAGCGCGATGGCGACCAGGCCATTTTGTTGCGCTTCATGCCGTTTGGCAAAACCGGTTGCCGGCGATGCAGAAGCTTCGCGTCCGGTATAGGTCGGACGGAGTTTTTTACCCGCTGCACTGGCGGCATCTTCGATCAACCGATCCACGAAGAACCACGCGCCATTGTTCTTTGGTTCTTCCTGACACCACACAATCTCTTTCAGATTGGTCATACGTTTCAAGCGGATGCTGAGTGGTTCGCCGGGGAAGGGGTAAAGCTGTTCGATCCGCACGATTGAAACATCGTCCAAGCCTTCTTCGTCACGCTTCTGGATGAGATCATAGGCGACCTTGCCCGAACATAGCACCAGACGGCGTACCTTCTTGTCGGCAATTTCGGTGGTGTCGCTGACGATCCGGCGGAAATGGCTGTCGCCGGTAAATTCCTCGGCCGTGCTCTTGGCCAACGGATGCCGCAGTAGGCTTTTGGGCGTCATGATAATCATCGGTTTGCGGAAAGGCCGCAGCATCTGCCGCCGCAGAACATGGAAATAATTGCTCGGTACGGTGATGTTGCAAACCTGGATATTGTCGTTCGCGCACAATTGCAGGAAACGTTCGAGCCGGGCGCTGGAATGTTCCGGGCCCTGTCCTTCGTACCCATGCGGCAACAGCATCACCAGGCCGTTGGCGCGCAGCCACTTGGCTTCGCCAGCAGCAATAAACTGGTCGATGATAATCTGCGCGCCATTGGCAAAATCGCCAAATTGCGCTTCCCACATCACCAGCGTCTTCGGGTCTGCCAGTGCGAACCCATATTCGAAGCCAAGCACACCATATTCGGACAATGTGCTGTCATAGACCTCGAACTTGCCATGCGGCAGTGTGGTCAGCGGGATATATTTGCGCTCGTCCTTCTGATCGATCCATGCCGCGTGACGCTGGCTGAAGGTCCCGCGCCCTGAATCCTGGCCGGACAGGCGAACGCCGTATCCTTCTGTCACCAGACTGCCGAATGCTAGCGCCTCTGCAGTGGCCCAGTCGAAGCCTTCGTTGCTGTCGAACATTTCACGCTTGGCATCGAGGACGCGGTTCAGCGTTTTGTGTACTGCCAGATCATCAGGAACCGTCGTAAGCGTCCTGCCGAGGCTGTCGAACAACTTGCGTTCGATAGCGGTATCGACATTGCGCCGCGCCGTTTCCGGATCGGCTGGTTTGTGCAGCCCGCTCCAGCGCCCGGTAAACCAGTCGGCAGAATTGGGGACGTAGCTCTTCGCTGCCTGGAATTCCGCTTCCAGCAGATCGGTGAATTCCTTCACCAAACCATCAGCGAAACCCTTGTCTACCTGGCCTTCTTCAATCAGGCGCCCTTCATACAGGACGCTGACCTTGGGATGCTTGCTGATGCGGTCATACATCAGCGGCTGGGTGAAGCTGGGCTCGTCGCCCTCGTTATGACCGAACCGGCGATAGCACCACATGTCGATCACAATGTCGCGGCGGAAGCGCTGGCGGTATTCGATTGCCAGCTTGCAGGCGAATGTTACCGCTTCCGGATTGTCGCCATTCACATGCAGGATCGGTGCCTGCACGCCCTTGGCCACATCGGAAGGGTAGGGGCTGGAGCGCGCGAATTGCGGGCTGGTGGTGAAACCGATCTGATTGTTGATCACGAAATGCAGGCAGCCGCCGGTGTTGTACCCGCGTACGCCCGACAGGCCGAAACATTCCCATACCACGCCCTGTCCGGCAAAGGCTGCATCGCCGTGAATCAGGACCGGCAGAACTTGTTCGTTCTTCTTCAAATCGTCACGAATTGCCTGCTGCGCGCGGGCCTTACCGAGCACAACCGGGTCCACCGCTTCGAGATGGCTGGGGTTGGGGACCAGCGACATATGCACTTCGATACCGTCAAATTCGCGGTCGGTGCTGGTGCCGAGGTGGTATTTCACATCGCCCGAACCGCCGACATCATCGGGGTTGGCGCTGCCACCGGAAAATTCGTGGAAGATAACTTTATACGGTTTGGCCATCACATTGGCGAGGATGTTCAGGCGGCCGCGGTGGGCCATGCCGTAAATGATCTCGCGCACGCCCAACTGGCCGCCATATTTAATAACGCCTTCGAGCGCCGGGATCATCGATTCCCCGCCGTCGAGGCCGAAACGCTTGGTGCCGACATATTTCTTGCCGAGGAATTTTTCGTACTGCTCGCCGCGGATCACCGCACCTAGAATGGCGCGCTTACCCTCGGGCGTGAATTGGATGACTTTGTCCGGTCCCTCGATCCGGTCCTGGATGAACCGGCGTTCTTCGACATCGGCAATATGCATGTAATCGAAGCCAATTTGGCCGCAATAATTGGCGCGCAGCACCTCGACCAGTTCCAGCGGAGTGGCCCATTCCAGGTTTAGATTGCCGCCGAGATAGACCTGTTCGTCCAACGCTTTGCCGGTGAAGCCATGCCATTCCAGCTTCATATCGTCAGGCAATTCGCGCTGGCTCAGGCCCAGCGGATCCAGATCCGCTGCCAGATGGCCGCGCACTCGGTAGGTGCGGATCAGCAACATCGCCCGAATCGAAGCATCGGCGGCTTTCTCGATCGCTGCTTCGTCCATGACCTTGCCAGCGCCGGCGGCAGCGTCCTTGATCGCGATTTTCATCGCTGTCGGGTCGAGCGCCTGCGTCAGATCGTCTTCGCTATCGCCCCCCACCAGTGGCCAGCGCGGGTTGGCCCATGATGGTCCGGCTTGCGGAACATCATCGGGCGAGCCCGGATCGAAATCGTGGTTTTCATTACCCATGGGGGGCTACCTCAAACACCGGAAGAATACCGGCCTCTAGTGGTAGCGCCCGAACGTAACAAAATGCTCCCGGGGAGGGCAAGCATTCGCCCCGGCAGGGCGAGTGACGTTCAGGCGCCGGATTCAGACGAGTTCTTTCAGCAGCGCATCGAGCGTAGTGCCCAATTCGCTGGGCGATGGCGAAACGCGGATGCCCGCTGCCTCCATCGCTGCAATCTTGTCGTCCGCGCCGCCTTGGCCGCCCGAAACGATTGCCCCGGCATGGCCCATGCGGCGGCCCGGCGGTGCGGTGCGGCCAGCGATGAAGCCGACCATTGGTTTGCTGCGGCCGAGCTTGGCCTGTTCGGCGATGAACTGCGCGGCTTCTTCTTCTGCGCTGCCGCCGATTTCACCGATCATGATGATCGACTTGGTTTCATCATCGGACAGGAACAGGTCGAGCACGTCGATAAAGTTGGTGCCGTTCACCGGATCACCGCCAATGCCAACGGCGGTGGTCTGGCCCAGGCCAACCATCGTGGTCTGGTGGACAGCTTCGTAAGTCAGCGTGCCGGAACGCGAGACTACGCCGACCGAACCCTTCTTGAAGATGGAGCCGGGCATGATCCCGATCTTGCATTCGCCCGGGGTCAGCACGCCGGGGCAGTTCGGCCCGATCAGGCGGGACTTGCTGCCCTCGAGCGCGCGCTTGACGCGGACCATGTCGAGCACCGGAATGCCCTCGGTAATGGCGATGATCAGCTCGATTTCGGCATCAATTGCTTCGCAAATCGCGTCAGCGGCGAATGGCGGCGGAACATAGATACACGAAGCCGTTGCACCAGTGGCAGCCTTGGCTTCGCGCACGGTGTTGAAATTGGGCAGGCCGATATGCGTCGTGCCGCCTTTTCCGGGTGTCACCCCGCCAACCATCTGCGTCCCGTAATCGAGCGCCTGCTGGGTGTGGAAAGTTCCGGTTTCACCGGTCATCCCTTGGGTGATGACCTTGGTATTTTTGTCGATGAGGATGGACATATTTGGCGTTTCCCTAATTCGTCATGCCAGCAAAAGTTGGCGTCAACAGCCGAAAGCCACCCCAGTTTGCGCTGGGGTGACGGCTCTTATTTGAGGTTTGAATCGATAGATTTACATGCCACCAGCAGTTCCTTCACCGCATCGACTGACACATCAAAGTTCTTCTGCGCTTCGTCGTTGAGCGAAATCTCTACGATCCGCTCCACGCCGCCTGCGCCGATCACTACCGGGACACCGACATACAATCCGTCGACGCCATATTGGCCGGTCAAATTTGCCGCTGCGGGCAGCACGCGCTTTTTGTCCTTGAGGAAGCTTTCCGCCATCATGATCGCGCTGGTTGCGGGGGCGTAATAGGCAGAGCCATTGCCGAGCAGTTGGACGATCTCGCCGCCGCCGCTGCGGGTGCGCTGGACGATTGCGTCGATCTTTTCCTGTGTGGACCAACCCATCTTGATCAGGTCGGGAACGGGAATACCCGCAACGGTCGAATATTCGATCACCGGCACCATCGTATCGCCGTGGCCGCCGAGCACGAATGCAGTGACGTCCTCAACCGAAACGTCGAATTCTGATGCGAGGAAGTGGCGGAAACGGGCGCTGTCGAGCACACCGGCCATGCCCACGACCATATTGTGCGGCAGGCCGCTATATTCGCGCAAGGCCCAGACCATCGCGTCCAATGGGTTGGTGATGCAGATCACGAAAGCGTTCGGGGCGTGCTGTTTGATGCCTGCGCCCACTGCACCCATGACTTTCAGGTTGATGCCCAGCAAATCGTCGCGGCTCATGCCCGGCTTGCGCGGGACACCGGCGGTAACGATGATTACGTCTGCACCGGCAATATCGGCGTAATCGCTGGTGCCCTTGAGCTTTACATCGAAACCATCAACCGGAGCTGCTTGCGACAGATCAAGCGCCTTGCCCGCGGGCATTCCCTCGGCGATGTCAAACAGGACGACGTCGCCCATTTCCTTCATCGCTGCGAGGTGGGCGAGTGTGCCGCCGATCATGCCAGCGCCAATCAGCGCAATTTTATTACGGGCCATGTGAGCGAAATGTCCTTCCATGCGTGCGGGACAAGTCAAAACCAATTCGGTAGGCGCGCAGCGAGTCCCGCGACAACGTCACGCCCGTGAAAACGAGCCCTGACCTAGGCCGCAGGCGCATTTATTGCAACTGACAAAGGCGAGTATTGCAAAACTATCTTTGCAAATAGTTCGCAGTAGCATTTACGATGATTGTTTGCGGGGGTTTTGGCCCTCGGCCAGCCATTTCATGGCCAAATCGTAACGTTTACCCAACCATCTGCTTTGGTCGATCCCCATTACGTTCCTGGGACAACAGCATCGCGGCCAGATAGTCTGGCACAGCGCGGCTGAAGTAATACCCTTGGCCCAGGGTACAGCCGGCGTCGCGTACTGCCTGTACCTGCTCGATTGTTTCGAGACCCTCGGCGACGATTTCCATTTCCAGATTTGCGCCCAATTCGGCAACTGCGCGGATAATCGCATTGCTCTTACGGCCAACGTTGGGGCCGGACACGAAGCTGCGATCCACCTTGATCTTCTTGAAGGGATATTTGTGAATATAGCTGAGCGAGGAATAGCCGGTGCCAAAATCGTCCAGAGCGAACCGCACGCCCACGGCGGACAATTCGTCGATGAAGTTATTGGTTGCCTGATTATCGTCGAGGAACAGGCTTTCTGTAACTTCCAGTTCCAACCGTGAAGGGTCAAGCCCGGCATCGCGCAGAGCTGTCAAAATCCCCAGCGCAGCGCCGGGGGCTTTGATTTGCATCGGTGACAGATTGACTGCGATGGTCACATCTTCGGGCCAGCCGGCACAGGCCTTCGCGGCTTGCGCTGTGATCCAATTACCCAGGGTAACAATTACGCCGGTTTCTTCCGCGACCGGAATGAATTCGTCCGGCTTCAATTCGCCCTTTATCGGATGGAACCAACGCACCAGCGCCTCGAATGCGCGGATTTTTCCGGTTTCCAGATCGACGATTGGCTGGAAGAAGATCGACAGTTCATTCTTGACGATAGCAGAGCGAAGCTCCGCCTCGATTTCGTGTCGACGGACCAGATCCTGGCTCATCGAAGGATCATAGAAACACACCTGGTTCCGGCCATTTACCTTGGCGTGGTACAGCGCCAGATCGGCTCGCTGCATCAATGTGTCGGAATCAATCCCGTCTTCTGGCAGAACCGAAATTCCCATCGATGCCTGAACCTCCAGCCGGTCACCATCGATCCGCACCGGACGGACGATTTCAGCCAGCAAGCGGCCGGCCAGTTTTTCGCATTCCAGGCGGTTGGATACTTCGCCGAAGATGATGAATTCATCGCCGCCGAAACGCGCCACCGTAGCATCGACTGGGGATGCCGCACGCAGACGGCTGGCGATTTCGGAAAGCACGCGGTCACCCACCGGATGGCCGAGTAAATCGTTTACTTCCTTGAACCGGTCGAGATCGAGCCAGAATAACGCGAGCATCTGCCCGTCGGGCAAATTCATCAGCTTTTCGACCATCGCATGGTTGAGCCCTGCGCGATTGGCGAGGCCAGTGACGACATCCGTCCGCGCCAGAACCTGCATTTTGTTGGCCAGTAATTCACTGGTCTCGGCAGCCGAGATCGATTCGCGCAGTACCTGAAACAGATTCAGGGTGATCGACGCCATGGCCGGCATCAGCAGACCGATCGTCACGGCCAGGGTAACATAAGGCAGGGATCCGATGTACAGGCAAGCCAGCATGACAGGTACGACAGCGAGTGACAATTGCCCCAGCGCAATGGCCGGCCGACCGGCATTGCGGGCGCATATACCCACACCGTAACACATCGCATTGGTGGTCATCAGCACTTCCCATTGCGTATCGACATGCAATAGCAGGGTCAGCGCGGCCATGGCTCCGAGGGTCAGCGCATAGCTGAACGCCCAGATTTCGTAGAGTATTTCCAGCTTACGTGTGCTGTTCCCGGCGTCATCGGGCGACATGTTGAAGGCCAGGTTAACCCGGACAATCGCAATGAGCGTAAGGGCGATGGCCGGGCCATAAAGTATGGGGTCGCCGCTGCCGATCGCAACGACCCAGACGGCACATATTCCTGCCAGGGCACCGATGGCGAGACTGCTTGGCTGGGTATAAAGAGTGCGGACCAGTGTCCGGCGAACGCGTTCCGATAACGCATCCCTCGGTCCGAAATACGTCAGGATCGTTTTGATCAACGCAGATGGGTCACCTTTGGCCATAGGATTGCCCTAACCGGCATAGGTCACTGAATGGTTAATTTGCCCCTACCAAGAAATACCTCTTTTCAAGGCAAATCCCCCATATTCTGCGGATTTCCACATTGCGGACATGGCCAGAATTGTTAAGCAATTACAGTGTCGCTGATGGCAGAACGATGCGGCTTGCAGGCAACGCCGTGTGCCTCTGGCAGTGCATTTGTGTGATTTTCCAGCTGTCCGGCAATTCGTTTATCCAGCGTTCGGCAAATTCCCAGCCACCAGTCATACCCCTCGCGATCACCAATAAAGAAGGCCGCTTCGGCTTGTTTGCGCGCCGCGCGCGCGGCGCCGAGCCCGTGGCTTGCGAAGTGACGCAGCGCTGCGTGGATGAGTTGGTCGTTGCTGTGAATACCGGCCAGATCACCGTTATCATTTGCAGCCCGGCCCGGCACCCGGCGCGACAGGGCGCGGGCGACAGGGGAACGGATAATATTGCGCGCAGCGGCGAAGTGAACGGTCATGCCGTTGATACCTTTGATCAGAGCAACTTGATTGGCGGATCTTTAGCCGCCAGGGCACTAAGGCCGGGTTCCGATACAGGGTTGAGAGAAGATTAATTTTGCGGCGCGGGTTGAGGCCAAATAACGTAAAATCAATTACTTGGGTTGTGAAATCCATTTTCCGCTATTTGCATATTCTGGCCGGATACCGCTTGCCGCTGGCAGGTTTTCAGCCTTGAACAGACTGTCACCGCCGCGTTTTGCAACCGGGGCAGTGTAATTTGGCGCGGGCATTTGGGTAGTTGGCTTGTTCGCAGGTGCCTGCGCCGCGGCCCGGACATTGGTTGGCGTTTCGCCGCTCACGGCTCTGTTCAGTGGTTCAAACTCACTGGCATATTGCCGGGCCAACGCTGCGGGATCGGCATTATCAATTGCCAGAACGAAGTTTCTACGAACTGTCGGCGCAGCGAACGGTTCGTTGCCTGAATAGTTTGCGCGGAATGCGCCGGGCTTCCCAGCCGCGCCGTGCCAGCGGTAGAATCGGTGCGCGCCGATCGTGCCTACGGGATCAAGGCTGGGAGCCCAATAAGGGTGGATCCAGATCGTGTGATAATGCGTGGCAAGCCCAACCGGCTGGTACACGCCGCCAGACAGCGCATCCTGCGCCACCGTGCGCGCCCGGGTCCAGGCGTTTTGCGATGGCTTGCGCGCCATTGATCCGTCGCAGGTAAAGCTGAATTGGCAGCCGGTTTTACGTTCCGATCCCTGATAAACCACGCCGCATACGCTGTTGGGATAGCTGGGGTGAGAAACGCGGTTCAGGACTACTTGCGCCACCGCGCGCTGACCGCCGGTTGTCTCGCTGGCGGCTTCATAATAGATCGCCGAGGTTAGGCATTGCAGCGCGCGCGCTTTGCTGACCCCGCCGCCCGATGCCAGAAATGCCCGGGCAGCCGGGCCGGAATTATGCGTCTGTACCAATTGTTGGGCATCCGGATTTCCGGTGCCGGAAACATCGAATAACGGCGTGGCTGCGTCGCTGGCGGCGAGCGCCATGCGCGGTGCATCTTCCAGGTAATAGAAAGCCGATCCGGGGAAACTGTTGCCCGGCAGCTCGAATGTCATCGGCACAGCCGGGGCCGCGATGGCAGTATCCTGAAATGCCAACGCATCCAGTTGCTGCCAGTCGCTTGGCCAGTCAGCAGGAGCAGCCACTGCTGGAACGGCAATCGCTGCCGCCAACGCAGCGATCCGCCTGCCGCGATGCTTGACTATCCGCCCGGACGCCATGGTCGCCCCGATCCCGCGCGCCGAACGGCTGACCCGGATACGGAAATCCGCCGGGGCTGGTTCGTCATAAAAGGGCGGCAAATGAGGCAGAAGGTTCTCGCTTTATTGGATGTTTCAAGGCGCGCTTAAGCGCGTAACACGCACAGCGGCTTGCCGCGATGACAGCTTAGGTGGCGTCCCTATGCGGCACACAATGCAAGGCGCAGTTAACGCGAATGCTGAATAATTTCCTACTGTTAGGGCGAGGGCGATTAATGGGCCTTGCCCCGCCGTCCGCCTGCGCGTAATAGGCCCTCACGTCATGGGTTGTTTGTGCCAAAAATACGGTTCAGACCTAAGAGGGAAGCGAGTGAGGGGATGTCCCCCGAACCTCGCGCTGCCCCCGCAACTGTGACCGGGGAGTTTGCGCTCCAATTATGCCACTGGCGTCCGTTCGCGGATGCCGGGAAGGCGGGGCGCACATGTTGATCCGGGAGCCAGGAGACCTGCCCATGTTCGGTCGTTCAGCCGCCGGACGGGGTGTGTCGGAGGCAGATGGAGAAGCGCGTTCTGCGCTCCCTCCGTTGTGAGCGGCATTCATGTCGCTTACTACGGAGAAGTTATGCCTAAATATCTGTTATTACTTGGTTGTTCGTTCGTCTTTTCGCTGGGTGTTTCGGGGCCTGTATGGGCGCAGGATAGCGGCGAAGCAGCTGGAGAGAACCTCTATACCCCCAGTGATTATGACGCGCGTGACGGTCAGATCACAGTTACCGCGACAGGTAGCCAGTCCGAAGTCGAAGACACCGGTCAGGCCGTGACCATTATCACCCGCGACGAAATCGAGGATGTTCAGGGCGCTGATCTGACCCGCGTTCTGGAACGTGCGCCGGGCGTTGCGATCAGCCGCAATGGCGGTATTGGCGGCTTCACCGGCGTCCGGCTTCGCGGTGCCGAAGCAGAACAATTGCTGGTCCTGATCGACGGTGTTCGCGTTGCTGATCCTGCTGCGCCAACGGGCGGATTTGACTTCGGAAATCTACTCGCGGGCAATATCGACAAGCTCGATCTTCTGCGCGGTGCCAACAGCACCATCTGGGGCTCCGATGCGGTTGGCGGTGTTCTCGCGGTGACCACCCGCGATGAGACCGGCCTTGCTGCGAGCGCTGAATATGGATCTCGCGATAGTTTCTTTGGCACGGCCACCGGCGGCGTGGAAACAGATGACGCCTATTTCGGATTGTCCGGCAGCTACATCACAACCGATGGTTTCTCAGCCGCTGACAGCGGGACCGAGGCCGACGGATTCAAGCAATGGGCGGTGGCCGGGCGGACCAGCCTTTATCTCTCCGACCAGATCAGGCTGTTTGCGCGTGGCCGCTATGCTGAGGGTGATCTGGATATTGACGGGTTTGCCAACGTATCTCCATTTGGTTTGATCGACACTTACGAGTTTCAGGAAACCGCGCAATATTCGGCATCCGCAGGGGCCGCCTTTGACAGTGGCCCGCTCAATCTAACTGCGTCCTATTCCTTCGCAGACACAGAGCGAGCAAACTTTAATCCGGCGTTCGGAACAGCTCCCGGCTTTACCAGCGATGGCCATTCGGACCGGGTGGAACTGCGCGGTGAATGGCGGCCAATTGGTCCGCTGATCGTAAATTTCGGCGGAGAAAGCGAGTGGATCAGTTTCGAAAGCAATTTCACGCCAAAGCAGGACACGCGGATCAACGGTGCCTACACCCAGCTAGGGATTGAGTATGGCGGTCTGTCTGCACATATCGGCGGGCGGCATGATGATCATGCACGTTTCGGCGGCGCGACCAGTTTTGGCGCTGATATCAGTTATGAAGTGGCGCGCGATGTTCGTGTCAGAGCCAGCGTGGGCGAGGGCTTCAAAGCACCGAGCCTGTTCCAGCTCTTTTCGGACTTCGGCAATGAAACGCTAAGCCCGGAACAGACCACTGGTATTGATCTGGGCATCGCCTGGAACAATCGCAACGATCCATTTTATGCAGGGCTGACCGCCTTCCAGCGGAACAGCGAGGACCAGATAGAATTCGTGTCCTGTTTCGGTGTGACGAGCAGCATCTGCACCGATCGCCAATTCGGCACTTACGACAATGTCGGCAAGGTCCGCGCGCAGGGTTTCGAGCTGGAACTGGGGGCTAACCCGTCCGACACATTCGGCGTGGCTGCCGCCTATGCCTATATCGATACCAAGAACCGCACGGCGGGCGCTTTGAACCAGGGCAATGTCCTTGCGCGCCGTCCCAAACATGCGCTGACACTGTCCGCAGATTGGGAAACACCGCTGGCTGGATTTACGCTGGGCGGCGATGTTCGCATGGTGAGCGACAGTTTCGACGATGCCGGCAATTTCACCCGGCTGGACGGCTATCAAACTGTCACTTTGCGCGGCTCGCTTCCGATTGGAGAGAAGGTCGAACTGTTCGGACGGGTGGAGAATTTATTGGGCGCCGATTATCAGACCGCCGCCGGATATGCCACCGCCGGGCGCGGCATATTCGTTGGCGTTCGGGCCGCGATGTGACCTGTTGGCGTCATCTTCTGGTGGCGGCGCTGCTGGCGGGTTGCAGCCCGCAAGCGGCGCCGCCTGCCGCGGAAAGGGCGCCCACTATCGTCAGTCTCAATCCCTGTACTGACGCGATTTTGGCCGAGGTGGCCGGGCCGGGGCAAGTGCTGGCTTTGTCGCATTACAGCCATGACCCGCGCTCCAGTTCTATGGATGTGGCCAAGGCGCGGCGGTTTGGCGTGACCGGCGGCACGGTAGAGGAAGTGCTGGCATTGCAGCCCGATCTGGTGGTGGCCGGTGCCTTCATGCCGCCAGCGACACGGGCGGGGCTGGAAGACCTCGGCATCAGGGTCGAAACATTCGGTATCGCCAGCACAATTGCGGACAGTGATGCGCAGATCCGCCGCCTCGCCGCCCTGGCAGGAAAACCGACGGGCGGCGAAGGGTTGGTGGACAAGATTAACGCCGCGCTGTTGGCCGCAGCCCCGCGTGCTGGTTTCACGCCGGTCCAGACAGTCCTGTGGCAACCATCGGGCATTGTGCCGGGAGAGGGCGCGCTGGTCAGCGAATTGCTTCGCCGAGCCGGTTTTGCCAGCCACAGCGCTGCCATTGGGATGGGTCAGGCAGATTACCTCAGCCTTGAACAAGTGATCGCCAACCCGCCGGAATTGCTGCTGGTGGCCGGGCAAGAACGCTCGCAATTGCACCCGGCGCTGGATGCGTTACCGGATATGCGCCGCGCTGGGTTTGACCCGGGCTTGCTCTATTGCGGCGGACCAACGATCATTCGGGCGATGGAACGGCTACGTGCAATTCGGGATGCGCTTGCGGCAGCACCACCCCCAACCCCCTCCTCTAAAGAAGAGGGGGCTTTGACTAAGCGCAACCCATTCCCCCTCTTCTTTAGAGGAGGGGGTTGGGGTGTGGTGGCGGAGCCGCGAATATGACCCGCCCGATCCCCATCCTGTTGATCCTGATCGCAATCGCATTCCCGCTATCGCTGCTGGCGGGGCGCGTGTGGCTTGATTTCGGCGTTACGCCGAACGCGGCGATCATCCTAGCTGAATTACGCCTGCCGCGATCGGTGTTGGCACTAATTATCGGGGCGGGCCTCGGCGCAGCAGGGTCGGCAATGCAGGGGTATTTGCGCAACCCGCTGGCTGATCCGGGACTGTTCGGAATTGCTCCGATGGCGGCGCTGGGCGCGGTTGCAAGTTTCTGGTTCGGTTATTCCGCCAGCGCTTGGTTGCTGCCGCTATTTGCGCTGATCGGCGCGGGCGCGGGCATGGCGCTGCTGGCGCTGATCGCAGGCCGCACGGGCGGGATTGCGCTGTTTACGCTCGCCGGATTGATGATTGCCAGTCTCGCCGGAACGCTCACTAGCCTCGCGATCAGCATGGCCCCTAACGCCTTTGCGATGAGTGAAATCGTGACATGGCTGATGGGCGCGCTGACTGACCGCAGCTGGCGCGAGATTTGGATCGCCGCGCCGCTGACATTGGCGGGGATCGCTTGCCTGTTGATGACGGGCCGCGGTTTGGACGCACTCACCTTGGGCGATGCGGCGGCGCGGTCCCTTGGCATGAGGCCCGGCATCTTGCAGGCATGGCTGATTGCGGGCGTGGGTCTGACGGTCGGCAGCGGCGTGGCGGTGGCCGGAATCGTCGGCTTCGTCGGCCTGATTGTGCCGCATCTGGTGCGCCCATTCACCGACCGGCGTCCCAGCCAATTGATCTTGCCCAGCGCGCTGGCCGGCGCATTGCTGGTGCTGGCGGCCGACAGCGTGGTGCGGATATTGCCGCTGGTTACGGAGCTGCGGCTGGGCATCGCGCTCAGCCTGATCGGTGCGCCGTTCTTCCTGTTGCTGCTGCTGCGGATGCGGAGGGGTTTGCTATGACGCAGCTCACCGCAATTGGTCTGACAATCGGCAAGCGGTTGCGCGACGTGGACGTAGAAATTGAGCCCGGCCACATCACCGCCATTTGCGGACCGAACGGCGCAGGTAAATCGACGCTGCTGACGGCGCTGGCGGGTCTGTTGGTGCCTGATAGCGGCCAGGTTGGCATCGATGGAACAGACATCGCCGCGATGCACCCCCGAACCCGCGCACAGCGGATCGGCTATCTGCCGCAGGATGGCGAAGCGGCGTGGGATGTGGCGGTGCGCAGTCTGGTCGCGCTGGGCCGGATGCCGCACGGCGATGATGGCGCGGAGGCAGTCGAAAAGGCGTTGGCCGCGCTCGATCTTGTGCCACTGGCCACGCGCCCGATCTCGAAGCTATCGGGCGGGGAAAAGGCGCGCGCCTTGCTCGCCCGTGTGCTGGCCGGTGAACCAGAGTGGCTGCTCGCCGACGAGCCGCTGGCCGCGCTCGATATCGGACACCAGCTGACCTTGCTGCGCCACCTCCGCCAAGTGGCGGATGGTGGCGCAGGCGTGGTGCTGGTGCTGCATGATCTGTCGCTGGCAATGAACCATGCGGATCATGTCGTGGTGCTGGATCAGGGAAAACTGATCGCAAGCGGATCGCCGGAGGCGGCGTTGTCAGAGACGGTCATCGCGAATGTCTGGGGCGTCGCGACCAAGTGGATCGGTGAGGCGGGCGGGCGCGCTTTGATCATCCAATAGGTCGGTTAACCGTGGCATGCTGGCAGATCCTGGCCTTAGCATGCACCGCCCATTGCCCCGCCAAAACGATTTTCAGGATCATACCTTTCCTTGACTTCCTTAAGCCGGGAAAAGTTTGGCCCAAATCCTTTTTCGGTGCGGCTGATTTCATCACGGTCCAGATAGTTCAGATACACCGTCCCGTCCGAAAATGGCTTTAGTCTCTCGAACCAGTCATGACACGCCGTCACAATCGCCCCATCGTCAGATGCGTTTACCCAACCCGCCGACAGGCCCAGATTGTAAAGCGCTGTCCGGTTCGAAAATGCCGTTTCTTCGACGCCAACGCTGCTGACCGCGCCGCCCAGCGTCTCCATGAATACCATGGTGTAGTCGCCCGGCAACGTGCTGATTCCGTCCGCCATAACGTCGACCAAACCGTCCGTCAGGTCATCGACGAAGATTGATTTCCAATAGAACCGCCCTCCCTTGGGCGATGCACCTGCAAATGTTTTCTGGAACTCGACGTAGCTTGTTGTATCGACAAAGCCGAAGATCGCGCCGCCCAATTCCAGCATGGGCTGCAATTCCTCTTTTGCCGCCATGTGTTCTCCAACATGGCATGCAACCACTGCAAGGCATGGCTTGTGGTGCCATTCGGCAGGGAACGGTTCGACGGGCGGCACCTTCATGAAGGCCGGAACCAGCGTTACGTCGTCCGACGCACCATGCATGAAGCCGCGGACATAACGCATGACTTCGCGAGCCTTTTCGAGCGGGTAATAGGCTTGTGCGGTGATGATCTCGGGACCAATGGGATGGACGCGGAAATCGAAGCGCGTGACGATCCCGAATTGTCCGCCGCCGCCACGGATCGCCCAGAAAAGGTCTGGATGCTGGTTCTCGCTGGCGTAAACCAGACTTCCGTCAGCCAGCACGATTTCCGCGCCCATCAGACTGTCGATGGCCAGGCCCAGCTTTCGGCAGAGAAAGCCGATCCCGCCGCCAAGGGTCAGGCCGCCAACTCCCGTGTCCGGCTCGACACCAGCAGTCACGGCTAGGCCGAATGCCTGCGTCGCGGCATCAAGTTCGCCAAGCAGTACGCCTCCGCCAACCTGGGCAATCCGTGCCTGTGGATCGACCTCAATGCCTTTCAGGCCGACCAGGTCGATTACCATTCCGCCTTCAGGTAACGATGCGCCCGACACTGAATGGCCCCCGCAACGCGCAACGGCCTTCATGTTGTGACGGCCCGCATCAAGAACCGCCGCCACAACGTCCGCAGCATTGGTGCACCGTGCGATCAAGGCGGGCTTCCGGTCGATCATGTGGTTCCAGCCGAAACGTGCCGCATGGAAATCGGGGTGCGCCGGATCGACGACCTCTCCGCCAAAGTCGGGAATATTCATGGCCTCTCCTTAGATAAGCAGTCCGAGGTGAACCACATTATCAAAGGTTGAGTCAAATTACTGTGCCGCGGCCAGTTGAGTTCTTGGAGGATTTTGACTTAGTAAATTGAACAAACGGGCATACTCGCCAACAAAAAAGCCCCGCTCCTCGCCTGAGGAACGGGGCTTTTTCTTATCTTAAGCAGCTTACTTCTTCGCTGCAGCCAGTCCGCGTGCTTCCAGCATCGGGGTGACGTCAGGCTCGCGCCCGGCGAAGTTACGGAACATTTCAAAATAATCCATCGTGCCGCCGCGGCTGAGCACGGTGGCGCGGTAATGGTCGCCATTTTCGCGGGTCAGCCCGCCATTGTCGCGGAACCATTTGCGGCTGTCGCGGTCGAGCATTTCGGTCCACAGATAGGAGTAATACCCGGCCGAATAGCCGGTCGGGTCGGAGAAGATGTGGCTGAAATAGCTGCTGCGATAACGCGGCGGCACCAGTTCAACTTCCAGTCCCAATTCCGTCAGTGACTTGCTTTCGAAGGCGTTGACCTTCTCCGGCGTGTCGATCGCGGCGGCCTGTTCAGGGCTGAGCGAGTGCCATTTCATGTCGAGCAGAGCAGCTTCCATCGTCTCGCCCAGCGCATAGCCCTGGTTGAATTTCGATGCGGCCTCGATCTTGGCAATTAGTTCCGCCGGGATGATTTTGCCGGTTTTGTAATGCTTGGCATAATTGGCGAGAACCGCCGGATCAGATGCCCACATTTCGTGGACCTGGCTGGGATATTCGACGAAATCACGGGCCGTAGCGGTGCCAGACAGGCTGGCGAATTTCTGATCCGCGAAGAAGCCGTGCAGCGCATGGCCGAATTCGTGGAACATCGTTTCCACATTGTCGAAACTGACCAATTGCGGTTCGCCCTCGGGCGCCTTGGGGATGTTCAGCACATTGTAGATCACCGGCTTGGTGCCATACAGATAGGACTGATCGACGAAGTTCGACATCCACGCGCCGCCGCGCTTGTTATCGCGCTGGAACGGATCGAAATAGAAGATGCCAAGGACGCTCTTGTCCTTGTCGAACACGGTGTAGGTCGACACATCGGGGTGATAGACCGGCAGATCGGTGCGCTTTTCAAAGCTCAGGCCGTAGAGTTTTGTGGCCATGAAGAACACGCCATCTTCCAGCGCGCGGGTAACTTCGAAATAGGGCTTGGTCGCGCTTTCATCGAGGTCGTATTTCGCTTTGCGGACTTTCTCCGCATAACGGTCCCAATCCCATGGCTTGACCGTGAAATCACCGCCGGATTTCTTGATTTCGGCGTTCAGCATCGCTGCCTCGGCCCGCTGGGTCGCGGCGAGGGCGGGGACCATTGCTTCCATGAAATCAATGGCGGTCTTGGGGTTCTTCGCCATGCGGTCGTACATCGCGTAGGTTGCCCAATCGGGCGCACCAAACAGAGCGGCCTTTTCAGCGCGCAATTTGGCGACTTCAGCGATCAGCATACGGGTATCATTCTCGCCGCCCTGATCGGCGCGGTGGACGGATTGCATGAACAGTTTTTCGCGCAGTGCGCGGTTTTCCATGCTCGGCAGGATCGGCTGCTGTGTGGTATTTTGCAGGGCGAGGACATATTTGGCCGGTATCCCGCGATCAGCGGCAGTCTTGGCCGCAGCGGTGATTTCCGCATCGGACAGACCGGCCAGCATCGCCTTGTCATCAACCACCAGCGCATTGTTCTTGTTCGCCTCGATCAGGCGCTGGGAAAAATCGGTGGTCAGGGTGGAAAGGCGGGTGTTGATCGCCTTGACCTGTTCTTTTTGCGCGGGCGACAGCTGCGCGCCGGCATGGACCATGCCTTTGTAGGTTTCTTCCAGCAGCTTGGCATCTTCCGGCGTCATGCTCATCGCGGCGCGATTGTCATACACCGCCTTCACCCGGGCGAACAATGCCGGGTTAAGGGTGATCGCATCGCTATGGGCGGAAAGCTTGGGGCTGATATCGGTATCGACCCCCTGCAGCGTGTCGTTGGTATTCGCGCCGGTGAGGGTATAGAAAACAACTGCTACGCGGCCCAGCATCCGGCCGGAAGTTTCCAGCGCGACAATCGTGTTATCAAATGTCGGAGCAGCCGAATTGTTCACAATCGCGGCGATTTCCGCATTATGGATATCCATCGCTTGTTCAAAGGCAGGCGCGTAATCCGTATCGGCAATCTTGGTGAAATCAGGGGCGTGGAGCGGCAGCGTACTCTTCGCGGCGAAATATCCGGTCCCTTCGGGGATTGCGGCGGCGGCAGGTTCTGCTGCGGCCATGGCAATCGGATCATTCATCGTTGCGCAACCGGCAAGCAAGGGAAGGACCGCGGCTGCGGCCAAAAGTTGGGCTTTCATAATTACTCCATAAAATTGCTGAGAGTGCAGGCGACCCCGCAGGCACTCGATCAACTGCGACCATAGATGAACGCGCTTGAACCCCAGATTGATAACAATTGCAACTATTGCTGTTGGATTGGTGTGGAGGGTGAGGGAAGAGGAGAGCCTTACTGATCCGGTAAGAGATCAATCGGCAAGATGATCTCCATCATTATCCGGTCAGTTTCGAGCAGGATTTTGATGATGTTCTGATAATGCTGAAGGACTGAATAGGCCAAGGTCCGGCCCTTGCGGTCTTTCAGCCATTTCTGCGCAGGCTGATATCCGCCGATATGGAAGCTCCACGCGGTTTCCGGGACATTGGCCCGCGCGCCAAGTTGTATTCTGACCCGGTGCCCCCACATCCTGCATAGATTTGTGGGCGGGGTTATCCGGCCTCTTGACCCAAGCGAACATTTGCGGAACATATACCCTCTATGGCTCTTACGAAAATTTCCGTCCGCGGTGCTCGCGAACATAATCTCAAGGGCATTGATATCGATCTGCCGCGTGATGCGTTGATCGTGATTACCGGTCTGTCGGGCAGTGGCAAATCCAGTCTGGCGTTCGATACGATCTATGCCGAGGGGCAGCGGCGTTATGTCGAGAGCCTGAGCGCCTATGCGCGGCAATTCCTGGAAATGATGCAGAAGCCCGATGTCGAGCATATTGACGGGCTGTCGCCTGCGATTTCCATCGAGCAGAAAACCACCAGCCGCAATCCCCGCTCTACCGTCGCGACGGTGACGGAGATTTACGATTATATGCGGCTGTTGTGGGCGCGGGTGGGCATTCCCTATTCGCCCGCCACCGGCAAACCGATCGAGGCGCAGATTGTCTCCACCATGGTCGACCGGGTGATGGCTTTGCCCGAAGGCACGCGGCTGTATTTGCTCGCCCCGGTGGTGCGCAGCCGCAAGGGCGAATATCGCCGCGAGCTGGCTGAATGGCAGAAGGCCGGATTTACCCGCGTGCGGATCGACGGCGAGCTGTATCCGATTGAGGAAGCGCCCGCGCTCGACAAGAAATTGAAGCATGATATCGAGGTTGTGGTGGACCGGCTGGCGGTGAAGAAGGGCCTTGAAACGCGGCTGGCCGACAGTTTTGAAACCGCGCTGAAATTGGCCGAGGGGCTGGCCTATGTCGATCTGGCCGAGGGTGTGGTGCCGGGGCGCGAGGATGAAGAAGCTGGCGGCGGCGCAATGAAGGGCGCGGGGATACCGGCCAACCGGATCGTGTTCTCCGAGAAATTCGCTTGTCCCGTCAGCGGTTTCACCATCGAGGAAATCGAACCGCGCCTGTTCAGCTTTAACTCGCCGCAGGGGGCCTGTCCGACCTGTGACGGGCTGGGCGAGAAGCAATTGTTCGATCCGCAACTGGTGGTGCCGAACGAGCTTCTCAGCCTGAAAAAAGGCGCGGTGATGCCGTGGGCCAAGTCAAACCCGCCGTCGCCCTATTACATGCAGGTGCTGGGATCGCTGGCGAAGGCCTATGATTTCGATCTGAACACACCGTGGGCCGAGTTGGAACCGGATCAGCGGATGATTGTGCTGCATGGTACAGGCGGAATGCCGGTGCCGCTGACGTTTAAGGATGGGCGCAAAACCTACACCGTCAACAAGGCGTTTGAAGGCGTGATCGGCAATCTCAACCGCCGGTTGATGCAGACCGACAGTGCGTGGATGCGGGAGGAATTGAGCAAGTTCCAAACCAGCCAGCCGTGTGAAACCTGCGGCGGCGCGCGGCTCAATCCCAAGGCGCTGGCGGTCAAGATCGTCGGCAGCGATATCGCCGGGCCAACGCAAATGTCGGTGTCCGATGCGAAGGAATGGTTCCTGGCGCTGGATGAGAAATTGACTTCGCAGCAGAGCCAGATTGCCAGCGCGATCCTGAAGGAGATTAACGAGCGGCTGGGGTTCCTCGACAATGTCGGGCTGGATTACCTCAACCTCAACCGAACTTCAGGTACATTGTCGGGTGGCGAAAGCCAGCGCATCCGGCTGGCCAGCCAGATCGGTTCGGGGCTTTCGGGCGTGCTCTATGTGCTCGATGAACCGAGCATCGGATTACACCAGAAGGATAACGACCGGCTGCTGGAAACGCTGAAACGGCTGCGCGATCTGGGCAATACGGTGATTGTGGTGGAGCATGACGAGGATGCGATCCGTCAGGCGGACCATGTGGTTGATCTGGGGCCGGGCGCGGGTATCCATGGCGGCGAAGTGGTGGCGCAGGGCACGCTGAAACAAGTGCTGAAGGTCAAGCGTAGCCTGACCGCGCAATATCTCACCGGCGCGCGGCGGATTGAAATTCCCGAAAAACGCCGCAAGGGCAATGGTCACAAGCTGACGGTGCACGGTGCGCGGGCGAATAATCTGCGCAATGTCACGGCCAGCATCCCATTGGGCACCTTCACCTGCATCACCGGCGTTTCGGGCAGCGGCAAGTCCAGCTTCACCGTTGATACGCTGCACGCGGGCGCGGCGCGGGCGCTGAATGGGGCGCGGATTATTGCCGGGCCGCATGACAAGATTACCGGCCTGGAATTCTGCGACAAGGTGATCGAGATTGACCAGTCGCCGATTGGCCGCACACCGCGCAGCAACCCGGCGACCTATACCGGCGCGTTCACGCAGATCCGTGACTGGTTCGCGGGTCTGCCGGAAAGTCAGGCGCGGGGGTACAAGCCGGGGCGCTTCAGCTTTAACGTCAAGGGCGGCCGGTGCGAGGCGTGCCAGGGTGACGGGCTGATCAAGATCGAAATGCATTTCCTGCCCGATGTCTATGTCACCTGCGAACAGTGCAATGGCAAACGCTATAACCGCGAAACGCTGGAGGTGAAGTTCAAGGGCCTGTCCATCGCCGATGTGCTGGATATGACGATTGAGGAGGCGGAAGGTTTCTTCAAGGCGGTCCCCAGCATCCGTGACAAGATGCATATGCTGAACGAGGTGGGCCTGGGGTATATCAAGGTCGGACAGCAGGCGACCACGCTTTCGGGCGGGGAGGCGCAGCGGGTCAAGCTGGCGAAGGAACTGTCCAAACGCAGCACCGGCCAAACGCTGTATATTCTGGATGAACCGACCACTGGTTTGCATTTCGAGGATGTCCGGAAACTCCTCGAAGTGCTGCAGCGGCTGGTTGATCAGGGCAATTCGGTGGTGGTGATCGAACATAATCTGGATGTGATCAAGGTGGCCGACTGGATCATCGATCTGGGCCCCGAAGGCGGCGTGCGCGGCGGCGAAGTGGTGGCGGCGGGCACTCCGGAACAGGTGGCGCAGGAACCGCGCAGCTTCACCGGCGGATATCTGAAGGACATGTTGGCGAAACAGGCCCGCTGATTTGACGGCGCCGCGCACTGCATTATGATCCCTGATCCTGAGCGGAGGGGAGAATAGGCAATGCATATCAGGATGATGATGGCCGTACCGATGTTGGCGGCAATGCCCGCAGGCTGCGCAGAACCGCCCACGGCGGAGGAGATCAATGCCAGCACAATCGCGAATTGCGAACGCCAGTGGACCCGCATGGGCGGCCCGGCGGGCAAGGGCCCGGATATGTGCCGCTGCATTGTGAACGAGGCCGCCAATCGCGGGCTGGAAATGACCGATATTTTCTCCGGCGGCGAAGCGGAGTTAAAGGAAGTCGCCAAATCCTGCGCTGCGGCCTACGGGCCATGATCGGAATGTGCGGCGGTAAAGCGCAAGTATCAAGCGCGACCAATAATGCCGGGAATGGTCCGGTCCGCGACTAGCGGACCGCAAGCGCGACTGCGCGCCCGAGCTTATGCGAGGATAGCCAAAGCCGCGGATGCGACTGCCGGCGCTTGAGGCTAAACAAAAAACTTCCGCCCGAGCTTATGCGAGGCAAGCCGTTGCGACGCACTCGCGCAGCGAGAACCGGGCCGGATGGCCAATCCGTTCATCCTGAGCCTGTCGAAGGACCGGCGCCTGAGGGGCCCAAACAGATAACCGATCATGGAATGCCGCCGATGGCGGGTCACTTTTTTCTGGGCGGCATGTCAGGTGGTGGGTTTGGGGTTAGGTAAGGGATCACCGTAATCGCTGCAATGTGCTTGCCAATTCACCGAAAACCACGAATAGGCTAGGTTCCGCCAGAAGACCCAGAGATGGGCGATTTGGACAGGTGGCAGAGTGGTCGAATGCGCCCGCCTGATAAGCGAGTGTGCCTGCAAGGGCACCGTGGGTTCGAATCCCACCCTGATAGAGAAAGCTCGCTCCGGCTGTGCCGTTGAGCGAGCTTTCTGCATCTAGCCTCAATTTGCTGGTTTCATAGCCGGGAATGGTCCGGTCCGCGACCAGCGGACCGCAAGGGCGACCGCCCGCCCGAGCTTATGCGAGGTAGCCAAGCGGGCCGGATGGCCCGCGCCCGGCGCTTGAGGGGCCCAAACAAATAACCGATCTTGGGATGCCGCCGATGGCGCGTTGTATTCCTTCCGCGCCGTTATGAAAGGTCGCCAGATTGCGGATTTAGGTGAGGTGTCACCTTAAGGCGTACTATTCTTGCTCCGCAACGGCGGTTCTCTCCGATTGAGTTGCGTATATTAGGAATTGGTCCGAGGCTTATAGTCGTGCTGTGTTCAACTATTCGACAAACAGTTGAAAAGCTGTATCTTTCAAAGCATTTTCTGGAACAGAGATAATGCGCGCGCTTAAATGAAAAAATGGCTACATGTGTTCAGGATCAGGGGCGAGCATCTTGATCAAGCTAATTTGTTTGCAGAAGACCGCAGTCCGGCAGACGTAATTGCCGATGCCCTTATGGCGATGCCAGCTGGCGAGATCGGCGGTGGAAGCGAATGGCATATCGCGGCGGCAGAACGCTTTGCAGGCAACGCAATCTTCTTTCAAATTGGAAGAGTTCAACAGGTTAATAATCCACAATATGACGACCAATCGAAGAAGTTCTACGAGGCAGAAGGCGAAAGGGCACCATATACCTCCGGTGTTTATGACGGAGAAACACAGGCCTGCGTAATTGAAAAGAAATCATCGGTATCCGGAAAGGCTGTCGAGATAGGACCCAAACTTGAGAAGCTTCTAAACTTGCCTCGCTTTGCTTCAGACGCAGCCTTTCAAATCGTGGTTGACGAGCTGCGCGATCCGCATGCATTTATTGACCAGATCAGGAGCGCGCATCGCGTAACGCGTTTTTCGTTTGCAGCTGAATTTGAAAATGCACATGATGTCGGAAAGCTGATTCACCGACCAGCTGAGCGCTATAACGAAATAATTCGAGGCGAGAAAACGACCGTTGAAACCCGAGGTGATGATCTAGACAAAGAAGTCGTTGAAGAGGTAGCTGCGAAGCGCAGCTTCGGTTGGCGATCCGGCCTCTGCTACTATCAAGGAAGAGGAGGGGGGAAAGCCTAAAACTGTCTATCTACGCGGCACGCCACTTCTCGAATCTTTTGAGTTTTTTGAATCAATAGAGGAGCTAAAGAAGTCAATGTTGACCTCCTTAAGGTCCGCCTATCAGCGTATCCGCAGGCCGCTAAATGATTGAAGGATTTTGGTCCTGGATGTTTTTAAAATCAGGCAACAAACCTGGTTATAGACTACTGTTAACCCGGTGGCTTCTCTTTGATGCTGCAATTTCATTGTCTCTTGTGTTCGGCCTTAAGGTCAGCGGGTTTGAATTTGCCCAAAAAGCACTGTTTCCAGCGGCTTCAATATTAGTGGGAATGGCGGTCGCATGGACTGCGAGGGCTGCCGTTATTATAAACGATGGAGCGTTTCGTAAAAATTTTATATCCAATGAGAATCCGATTGAGTGTCTGTGCCGAAATTAAGTTGAGTGGTATCAGCTGGTTATCTTGACGGCAGCCCGGATCGCTGATTCTGCGGTTTTGCAACAAACCAAAGGATAATAGCGATGTGGACAGATAC
>Ga0105054_10002189_pt1 | contig 31465 bp, 32 predicted proteins | sample BON02_FD_78091 | JGI IMG/M metagenome (GOLD analysis project Ga0105054, IMG submission 78091) | Freshwater microbial communities from Lake Bonney liftoff mats and glacier meltwater in Antarctica - BON-02 (megahit assembly) | ecosystem: Environmental > Aquatic > Freshwater > Ice > Glacier...
CGACCTGCAGGACGAACTGGGCATGGCAGTGCTGATGATCACCCATGATCTGGGTGTGGTCGCCAACGTCGCCGAGGAAGTCGTGGTCATGTACCACGGCCGCATCATGGAACAGGGCGGCCTGAGGGATATCTTCGGCGATCCGCGGCACCCCTACCTCAAGGGCCTGCTGGCCGCCGTGCCGCGTTTCGACATGAAACCCGGCGAGCGCCTGGTGCCGCTGCGCGAGATCAAACACGAACCCGGCAGTTCCATGGGCACGCGCGCGCCCTGGCCCGAAGGTGCGACCGGTCCGCTGCTTTCGGTCGAGGGCCTGACCAAGGGATTCGACGTGCGCAAGGGCGGTTTCATGGCCCGCGGTACGGTGCGTCACCTGGCGGTCGACGACGTCAGCTTCGAGGTCCGCCGCGGCGAATGCCTGGGCCTGGTCGGCGAGTCCGGTTGCGGCAAGACGACCACCAGCAAGATGATCATGAAGGCGCTGACGCCCGATTCCGGCCGCATCGTCTTCAACGACCGCGGCAACGAAGTCGACATCGCCGGTCTGAGCGGCGCCAAGCTGTTCGACTACCGGCGCAAGGTGCAGTTCATCTTCCAGGACCCGTTCGGTTCGCTCAATCCGCGCATGACGGTCTATGACATCATCTCCGAGCCGCTGCTGATCCATAAGGTCGGCACCAAGGACGAGCGCGCCGAGCGCGTGATGAAACTGATGGCTCTGGTCGGACTGGACGCGCGTCACCTGCGCCGCTACCCGCACAGCTTCTCTGGCGGCCAGCGCCAGAGGATCGGCATCGCGCGCGCCCTGGCGCTGGAACCCGAACTGCTGATCTGCGACGAGCCGGTCTCCGCGCTCGACGTTTCGATCCAGGCCCAGATCCTCAACCTGCTGAAGGACCTGCAGGCCGAACTGGGGCTGACCTACCTGTTCATCTCGCACAATCTGGCGGTGATCGATTACATGGCCGACCGCATCGCGGTGATGTGCGCGGGCCGCCTGGTCGAGACCGCGCCGCGCGCTGAACTGTTCGCCAACCCGACCCATCCCTATACGCGCGCCCTGCTGGCCGCGGTGCCCGAGCCCAACCCGGACCGGCGCCTCGACCTCACCGCGCTGATGGCCGGGCGCGCCTCGCAGCCCGATGCCTGGCCCGAACCCTTCACGGTGCGCCAGGGCGCCGGCCTGCGCATGGTCGACATCGGCAACGGTCACATGGTGCGTGCCAGCGCCGTGCCGACGGGAGAAGCGGCATGATCGGTCGCTCCTTCCTTGCTCTTGCCCTGCTGGCCAGCGCGTCGTTTGGCGCCGCGCAGGCTGCCCAGGACGTGCCCTATTGGATCGAGGAGATTGCCGAGGGGGAACTGCCGCCCCTGGAGCAGCGCCTGCCCGAGCATCCGCTGATGGTCGAGGACGGCCGCGCGCTGGGCGTCTATGGCGGCGACTGGCGCATGCTGATCAACCGGGCCAAGGACACCCGCCTGCTGGTCGTCTTCGGCTATGCCCGCCTGGTCGGCTACGACGAGAACCTGGAACTGGTGCCCGATATCCTGGAATCCTTCGAGGTCGAGGACGGGCGCATCTTCACCCTGCACCTGCGCCCGGGTCACAAATGGTCGGACGGCGCGCCGTTCACCGCCGAGGACTTCCGCTACTGGTGGCAGGACGTCGCGCTCAACCACGACCTTTCGCCCACCGGGCCGCCCAACATCCTGCTGGTCGACGGCAAGCCGCCGCTTTTCGAGGTCATCGACGCGACCACGGTGCGCTACACCTGGGATGGACCCAATCCTGATTTCCTTCCCGCCATGGCCTCGGCCGCGCCGCTGTTCATCTACCGGCCCTCGCACTTCCTCAAGCCCTACCACGCCGCCTACGGCGATCCCGACGAACTGGCGCGCAAGGCCGCCGAGCGCAGCCTCTCGGGCTGGGCCGCCCTGCACAACGATCTCGACAATCTCTACAAGTTCGACAATCCGGACCTGCCCACCCTGCAGCCCTGGCGCATCACCAATGCCGCCCCGGCCCAGCGTTTCATCGGCGAGCGCAACCCCTATTACTACAAGGTCGACGCGCAGGGACGGCAGTTGCCCTACATCGACCGCGTCGTCATGGACGTGGTCGACGCCAAGCTGATTCCGCTCAAGACCTGGGCCGGTGAGTCCGATCTGCAGGCGCGCGGGCTGTCGTTCTCCGACTACACCTTCCTCAAGGAGGGCGAGGACCACAACGACTATCAGGTGCGCCTGTGGCAGACCGCGCGCGGCAGCCAGCTCGCGCTCTATCCCAACATGTCGGTCGCCGATCCGGTGTGGCGCGAACTGCTGCGCGACGTGCGCTTCCGCCGCGCCCTGTCGCTGGCGATCGACCGTCACGAGATCAACCAGGTGATCTATTACGGCCTCGGCATCGAGGGGCAGAACACGGTGCTGCCGGCCTCGCCGCTCTACGACCCCGCGTTCCGCGATGCCTGGGCGCAGTACGATATCGAGCAGGCCAACGCGTTGCTCGACCAGATGGGTTTGACGCAGCGCGACGGCAGCGGCTTCCGCCTGATGCCCGACGGCCGCACGCTGGAGATCATCGTCGAGACCGCCGGCGAGGACCCCGAGGAAACCGACATCCTGGAACTGATCCACGATTCCTGGGGCGAGATCGGCGTCAAGGTTTTCTCCAAGCCGCTGCAGCGCGATGTCCTGCGCAACCGTATCTTTGCCGGCCAGACCGTGATGGCGATCTGGTTCGGCCTGGAGAACGGCATCCCCACCGCCGACATGAGCCCGGCGGAATTCGCCCCGGTGAGCCAGCAGGGCCTGCAATGGCCAACCTGGGGGCAATACAACGAAACCGGCGGCAGTTCCGGCGAGCCGGTCGACATGGCCGAGCCGCAGCGCCTGATGGACCTCTATGAGGACTGGCGTCACGCCCGCAACATGACGGAGCGGCGCGCGATCTGGAGCGAGATCCTCCTGCTCTGGGCCGACGGCGTTTTTTCCATCGGCATCGTCGCCGGCACGCTGCAGCCGGTCGTGGTTTCCGATCGCATGATGAACGTTCCCCAGGAGGCGATCTTCAACTGGGATCCGGGCAGCCAGTTCGGCATGTACCAGCCCGATACCTTCTTCTACGTCGACGGCGACGACGGCAGGGGCCAGTGATCATGCAGGGGAGACAACGTAACGGGCAGGACGGGGGAGCCGGGCGATGATCAGTTATGTCGTGCAGCGCATCCTGATCATGGTGCCCACCCTGATCGGTATCAGCCTGATCACCTTCATTATCATCCAGCTTCCGCCGGGCGATTTCCTCTCGACCATGATCGCCGAATGCGAGGCCCAGGGCGAAAGCTCCTGCACCGAACAGGTCGAAATCTACCGCGAGGAATTCGGTCTCGATAAGCCGATGTGGCAGCAGTACATCGTCTGGGTCACCGACCTGATGCAGGGCGATCTGGGCCTTTCGTTCGAATACAACAAGCCGGTCAACGAGATTATCGGCGAGAGCCTGCTGCTCACCATCATCGTCTCTGGCGTGACCATCCTGTTCACCTGGGCCGTCGCCTTCCCGATCGGCGTCTATTCGGCCACGCATCAGTATTCCTGGGGCGACCACGGACTGACCCTGATCGGGTTCCTGGGGCTGGCCACGCCCAACTTCCTGCTCGCCCTGCTCCTGCTGTTCCTGGCCAATGTCTGGTTCGGCACCTCGATCGGCGGCCTGATGGATCCCCAGTACATCGACCAGCCCTGGACCTGGGGCAAGTTCGTCTCGGTCTTCGAGCATTTGTGGATTCCGGTCATCGTCATCGGTACCTCGGGCACCGCGGGCCTGATCCGGCGCCTGCGCGCCAACCTGCTCGACGAACTCCAGAAGCAGTATGTCGTCACCGCCCGCGCCAAGGGCCTGTCGCCCGGCAAGGCGCTGCTGAAGTATCCGTTGCGCATGGCGCTCAACCCGTTCATTGCCGACATCGGCAACCTGCTGCCCCAGGTCATCTCCGGCGCGGTCATCGTTTCGGTCGTCCTGTCGCTGCCGACCACCGGTCCGATCCTGCTGCGTGCCCTGCAGACCCAGGACATGTATCTGGCCGGCTCGTTCCTGATGTGCCTGGCCCTGCTCACCGTGATCGGTGTGCTGATATCGGACCTGCTGCTGGCGGTGCTTGATCCGCGCATCCGCCTGGCCGGGGGTGCCGCGAAATGAGTGACGCCAAGGCGCGCGCCATCCCCCGCTACGTCAACGAGGAACCCTGGGACCCGCTATCGGTCGAGGTTCTCACGTCGGCCCAGGAGCGTTTCTATCTGGCCAGCCAGTGGCGCCTGATGTGGTGGAAGTTCCGCCGTCACAAGCTTGCGGTGTTTTCGGGGCTGCTGCTGGCGCTGACCTTCTTCTCGATCCTGATCTCGGAGGTCCTGTCGCCCTACAACCTGCACAGCCGCCACGTCGATTATCTCTACGCCCCGCCCCAGGCGCTCCACCTCTTCCACGAGGGGACATTCGTCGGGCCGTTCGTCTATGGCTTCGACTATCGCCTCGACATGGAGAACCTGCAGCGCGTCTACACCGCCAACCCGGACAAGGTGCAGCCGCTGCGCTTTTTCTGTTCGGGCGACGATTACAGGTTCTGGGGCGCGATCCCCATGGACTTTCACCTGGTCTGCCCAGCCGAAGGTGGCGAGATGTTCCTGCTGGGCACCGACCGTTTGGGCCGCGACATGCTCTCGCGCATCCTCTACGGCGCGCGCATCTCGCTCACCGTCGGCCTCATCGGCATTTTCATCAGCTTCTTCCTCGGCATCGTGCTGGGCGGTCTCTCGGGCTATTACGGCGGCTGGATCGACTCGGTCGTCCAGCGCCTGATCGAGATCATCCGCAGCTTCCCGGAACTGCCGCTGTGGATGGCGCTTTCGGCCGCCCTGCCGGTGACCTGGAGTCCGATCCTGGTCTATTTCGGCATCACCATCATTCTGGGTCTGTTCGACTGGACCGGCCTGGCGCGCGCGGTGCGCTCGAAATTGCTCTCCCTGCGCGAGGAGGATTTCGCGACCGCCGCCGTGCTCATGGGCGCCAAGCCCAGGCGGGTCATCTTCCGCCACCTGCTGCCCAGCTTCACCAGCCACCTGATCGCCTCGGCGACACTCTCGATCCCCTCGATGATCCTGGGCGAGACGGCCCTGTCCTTCTTAGGGTTGGGCCTGCGCCCGCCTATCACCAGTTGGGGCGTGCTGCTCAACGAGGCCCAGAACATCAACGTCGTCGCACTCTACCCCTGGCTCATGCTGCCGGTGGTGCCCGTGATCGTTGTGGTGCTGGCCTTCAACTTCCTGGGCGACGGCCTGCGCGACGCGGCGGACCCGTACAAGTAAGGCCTATCGGTTCTTCCACACCGCAAGCACGGCGAACATCATCAGGGCCACGGGCCAGTGCCAGAAAGCCAGCCCGCCGGCGAGTACGCCCAGCACCAGCATGGTGCCGATGGGCATGAAGAAACAACCGGTCCAGGCCCCGAACAGGGCCAGCCAGGTGTTGATCATCTCCAGCAGGCCGCGCGTGAAGCCGCGGCCCAGCCCCGCGGGGATCGGCACGCGGGCGCGGAAGAACAGCACCCAGGTGCTGCCCGCCACCATGGCAAGCGCGACCAGGAAGACATGCAGGTTGCCGCCGGAAAGATTGTCCATGGCGCCATTGTGCCTGGCGCACGCGGCATGTCCACGCCATCGTTCAGAGGCTGCGGTTGACCCGGTTGGCGAGAAAACGTGTGGTGAAGGCGATCACCATCGGCAGCAGCACCAGCAGCACAGCGATCGACACCGCAATCTCGAAGGTCAGGCCGGCCAGTATGGCAGCGGCCAGCGCCGTCGCGATCAGCAGCAGCCAGACCGCCGAACCACGCGAGGCGCGCAGACCCCGATGGGTATGGGGCGCGTAATCGGCCGAGATCTGCGCCTCTGCGAAATTCTCGTCGACGCGGTCACCCTGGCGCAGCGCCAGGACAAGCTGGATGAGGCCGACTGCGGCGATCAGGGCGGGGACGGTCAGTGCTGCGGCATAGCCCATGGCGTTCTCCCCATGATCGGTTGCTGATTACGGGAGAACGGCGCGCGTCGACGCGAGGTTGCGCCGACTAGTTCGCGCGACGGATGTGATCCGGCCTATCGCGAGCGGGCCAGCGCAACGGCCACGACGGCGGCGAACCCCATGGCAAACGCGAGGGCGCCCCAACCAGGTGCGACGAACAACAGGACAATGCCGACCAGCAGGTAGCCGATGGCCAGAAGCGCGATACCAATCATGCGCGACCCGTCGAAATGGCTCTTCACGCCGGGCAGCGGCAACTCACCGCGCAGATACGACCGCAGCGTGGGCCAGTAGTAGTAGAGTGGCAGGATCAGCTGGTTGCCGAAGCGCGTGCCTCTCAGACAGAGAACAAGGCCGATCGCAAACAGGACCACGCCGATCGCAAGGACCGCCTGCATGTCGCCATCGAGGGCAGTCTCCGGCGGCGGGTTCATCCCTCCACGGGCTGGGAATAGAGCTTGGCCTGGATGGCGCCCAGCATCGGCATGGAGGGGTAGTCGAGGATAACCAGCCCGCCGTCGACGATCAGGGTCTGGCCGGTGACGAAGCTGGCGTCCTCGCTGACCAGAAAGGTCACCGCCCCGGCGATCTCGCTGGGTTGGCCGACCCGGCCCAGCGCCGACGGCGGCATCGACCAGCCGCCCTTGTCGCCGCCGGAGGGCGACGCCTGCGCATCGCGTTCGATGGCGATCCAGCCCGGCGAGACACCGTTGACGCGCACGCCCATGGGCGCGCCCTCGCAGGCAAAGGCCATGACCATGGCTTCGCAGCCGGCCTTGGCGATGCAATAGGTGCCCCAGTTGCCGTGCCATGCCGCCGTCGAGGTGGTGACGACGATGCTGCCCTTCGTTTTGGCCAGATGCGGCAGGGCGTGGGCGCAGACGTAATAGGGACCGTCCAGATCCGGCCCCCGCATCTTGGCCCAGCGGGTGCCCGGCTTGTCGGCCGGTTCGACCTCCACGCGCCGCCCGCCGACTCCTGCGTTCTGGGCGACGATGTCGAGCCTGCCATGGTCGGCCACGACCGCCGCGATGGTCGCCTCCACGGCGGCTTCCTCGGAGAGCTCGCACGGATAGAAGCGCGCCGTGCCGCCCGCCTCGGCCACCTCGGCGACCACCTTTGCGGCCTTCTCGGCATTGCGCGCCACGATGGCTACCTGCGCGCCCTCGACCGCGAAGCGATGGACGATGCCGCGCCCGATGCCCGAATTACCGCCCGTGACGATCGCCACCTTGTCCTTCAGCCGCATGCCGCCCTCCCCTTGGTTGGGCGCTACGGTAGCGCGGCAATCCCACCGGCGTCATCCCGGACAAGCGCCGCAGGCGCGCAGAGCCGGGACCCATGCCGGAGCGCGGCAACACGCGCCGGCGGCATGGAGAGGTGCCGGCATGGGTCCCGGATCGGCGGCGCGTTGCGCCTTGTCCGGGATGACGTCAGATGAGCGCGGGTCTGCACTCCGCCGGAAGGGTTCAGTGGCGTCTGCGGCGCCGGATAACAAGGATGAGCAGCGCGATGAGACCTGCGCCTGCCAACGCAATGGCAACGAAGCTCCAGGCGTCGCCGCCGGCCAGGACGGCAACAACGAGAGCGGCCGCGACAAGGACAACGTAGAAGAGCGCTTCAGTCAGTGCTTGCCTCAGACCGTTTGCGATATGGCGCACGCCGCGACGAAGACTGCCGCGACCTTCGAGCAACGCTCCGCCGATGATCATGGCGAACGCCACAGCCAGGGCAAAGATGAGTGCGGTGTTCATGATCGACAACCGGGCTGTGGGAGCACCTGCGATCCTGCCAAGCTGGTGCAGGCGACGCGAGGGACGGACGGATTCAGTGGCGGAAACGCCAGGCGATGAGCGCGAGGATGCCGATCACCAGCGGCAGGCCGAGGCCAAGAAGCCAACCGTCGTTGCCGCCGGTGATGGCGACAAGCAGCAGTGCCAGGGCAGATAGGCCGAGCAGCAGCAGCAAGGGAAGCATTTCGGAGCCCGCGAGACCCAGAAGGTCCCGCCATCCGCCTGCCCTTGCCGCTCCCATCGCGCTGCAAAACACCACAACTGCGATGAATGCGACGGCGAGCCAGAACCAGATATCCATGATCGTGTTGGCCCCGCCCGGCCTAGGTGAAATCGCCCTTGGGCCAGAGGCACATCCCCATGATGACTGCAACGACCGAACCCGCGATTGCAGGGGTGCTGCCGATCGTGGCACCGGAGAGGGCTGCGACGATGGCGACCAGGCCCGCGATCGCCAGAAGCAGCCCGGCGGAGAACCACGCGGCCAGATGGTGCAGCCTGCGCACCATCCAGCAACCCGCAACCAGCAGCAGCACGCCAATCCCCAGGCCCCCGGCGAGGTCCATCGGCCATTTCCCCTGCATGTGCCGATCTGGCCGGCTCATGGTGGCTGCAACATCTTGCCACTGCAAGTCGCAGGGTGGCGTGCATGTTCTATCAGGCATCGGGGCAGGCCCCCGATGTTGGTTGCGGCGCTAACGATCCCTGTGGCGGTCGAAAATCGAACCGAATAGCAGGGAAGGAAGGTTGCGCAGCAGCAGGACGATGACCGGCGGGGCCAGGATGTTGCGGAACGCGACATAGAAGGCATCGCCCAGCAATGCGGTCACCACGCCGGCAAGCGCCATGACGATGAGCATGATCCCGGCCACGCCAGGATTGCCGGTCCCGATCGAAAGAACGTTAAGGACCCCGCGCAGGAAGCGGGTGCGCACCCGCTTTTCCTCCCACTCCCCGTACCAGAGCAGTTCCGCCCCGATCGCTGCCAGGATGAAAGCGGCTCCCAGGCCCATGACCAGATTATGGTCCATCGCGCCCTCCCTGCTTCGGGGGGCATGATGGGTGCGGCTGTGCGCAACCGCAAGTCGTGCCGGGGCTCAGCCGGCCAGCGTGCAGACATCCAGTGGCTGGGTGACACCCTCGACGCGGACGCCGGGCGTGAGGGCGAGGTCGCAGCCGGTCAGGCCCTGCTCGCGGGCCAGCGCCAGGGTCGGGGCCATGGTGCACAGGCGCGCGCCGCAGGCCTTGCAGTGTTTTTCCAGCTTGGCCGCCAGGTTCACCGCTTCCCCGATCACGGTGTATTCGAGCCGGCTGGCATCACCGACCGCACCGAAGACGACCGGGCCGGAGGCCAGACCCATGCCCCAGGCCATGGGTCTGCTGCCGCGCCCGGCGCGGCGTTCGTTCCAGGCGTTGAGGCCGGCGTCGATTTCCAGCGCGGCGGCCAGTGCGTCGCGGGCATAGGTTTCGCTGGGGGCGGCGGCACCGAAGGTCGCCATGACGCCGTCACCCAGGAACTTGTCGATGGCGCCGCCGTGTTTCTGGACCGCGGGCACGACGATGGCCTGGTAGTTCGAGAGCAGGCTGACGGTCTCGTTCGGGCCGATGCGGTGGGAGAGCGCGGTGAAGCCGCGCAGGTCGACAAACAGGATGGCGATGTCGCGCTGGATGCCCTCGCCGGGTTTGACCATGTGGTCGCTGGCGGTGATCTGGCGCGCGATCTCGGGCGAGAAGAAACGGCTGAGTTCGGCTGCGGCCTGGCTTTCGGAGACCGAGCGGATGAGCTGTTTTCTGGCGCGCGACAGGGCGATGGTCAGCACCAGTGTCACCATCACGAGCGTGAGGATCTTGTCGACCTCGCCCCCGATCAGCACGTCGGGCGAGGTGAGATAGCGCACGTAGTCGCCGGTCACGGCACTGGTCGTGGGTGCCGCGGCCACGGCGTAGATCACCAAAGCGCCCCAGCCCAGCACCGCGCCGCCGCCGGCCAGTGCGACGTAACGCGGATCGAACCGCAGCGTGCGCAGGGCGATCAGGCCGAACAGGTAGAGCATGGTCGGGCCTTTCAGCGAAAAGCCCGGCGGTTGCATGTACTGGATGTGGAAGGACCAGATGGTCACGATCAGCACCGCGATGTCGACGAAGATCGAGACGATCACCATCCACTGGGGCAGGCGGCGCAGGTGGGCGAGCACCAGGCGGATCACCGTGAAGGTGAAGTAGAAGGCCAGCGCCCAGGGCACCGGCTCCAGCTTGGCGTCGGCCGGAAAGGTCTTGCGTGCCAGGCCGTAGAGCACGGCGAAAAAGACGATGCCGGCGATCTGAACCCAGCCGATCAGGATCTCGCTGTCGGCCTGGTCGCGCGCGATCTGGGCCTGTACGCGTTCAGGCAGGCGCCCGGTGACGGGCGGGCCGAAGATCAGGGCAATCAGGCGTCGCAGGAAATCGGGCATGGCGTGTCCGTGACGGCGAGGCACCACCCTACGCCGTGACGGGCGCACATGCAGTCATCTCCCCGTGTCGTGGTTGTGAGGCGAGTGGCGCACGGGATTGTCACGCGGAGGCGCGGAGAACGCGGAGAAGAAGGGTGTTGCAAGCCCTCACTGCGTGCGCGCCCGTACTATTGATCGTGATAGCCGCTTGCGCGGCCAGGAGGAGAAGAGACCTGGACTCCGCGTTCTCCGCGTCTCCGCGCGAGCAAAACCCTGGCCGCGGGACGCTCAGCGGCGCACGAGCCAGAGGCTGGTCTCGCGCGCGCCGGGTTGGATCGGCAGGGCGGCGACGATGCCGGAGGCCAGAAGATCGCCATGTCGGCTGCCGATGTAGTGGCTCGAGAACAGCGGCTGCCAGGCACCCGAGGTCAGCAAGGGCGCGACGCCCTGCTGTTCGTTGTAGCCGCGCCAGGACCAGTCGGCCGGATAGGGATCGGGCAGCAGGATGTCGTGGATGTGGACCAGCACGCCCCGCGGCAGGCTGGGCAGGACACGATTGAGCAGGTCGTCGGCATCGCTGCCGGGCATCAGGATATGGCTGGAATCGATGAACAGGATGTCGCCGGCTTCCAGCGCGTTGAACACCGTCGGGTCGGCCTCGTGCAGCGGCACGCGGTGGATCGTGATCCCCAGGCCGTCGATTGCTGCGCGCGGCGCCGGGTCGATCGCGGTGATGGCCGTGGTCAGGCCGCCGTCGGCGACGGCGCGGGCCATGAAGCGCGTGGAATGGCCGGACCCGACCTCGACGATGCGCGCCGGTGCCGCCGCACGGACCATGGCGTAGGTCACGGCGGCGTCCAGGCGGGGAAACCAGTCCTGGTGCCAGCGCGGGCCCGGTGCCGGATCGTCGGGCCCGATGGCGGCCAGATCGGCCGCGACGTCCTCGATACGCGCCAGGGTGGCGCGGAAGGTCGGCATGGCGGCCTCGAAGATCGCCTCGACCGCGCCATAGGGCGGGCGCGAGGCGGCATCGGGCAGGTAGCCGGCGTAGCGATAGGGAATGAACCAGCCGCGCCGGGCGGTGCCCGAAACGGTGCGCAGGCCCAGCGCGAAGCGGCGCAGGCGGGAGGAGAGGGAAACGGTCATGGCGGTCTTATCGCACTTGCAGGGCTGGCCGGGCGAGGGTCTTCAGGGGGTCAGCACCATGCCCTCGCGGGCGACCACCGATCCCGGGCGCATGACCTCGAGTTCGGCGGCGATGGTGTCCATGGCGGCGTCGTCGTGGCTGGGGTCGTGGTGGAAGACGACATAGGTCTTCACCCCGGCGGCATCGCACAGGCGCACACCCTCCTGCCAGGTCGAATGGCCCCAGGTGACGAACTTCGGGAATTCCGCGTCGGTGTAGGTCGCGTCATAAACGACGATGTCTGCGCCCGCGATCAGGTCGAGAATATTCCTGTCGGGTTCGCCCGGCACGTGTTCGGTGTCGGTGATGTAGCAGATCGAACGGCCGCCGAATTCGATGCGGTAGCCCGCGGCGCCGTTGGGATGGTTGAGTGGCGCGGTGCGCACGGTGATGCCCGGGCGCGGCTCCAGCGTGTCGCCCAGGGTGAAGGTCTTCCAGACGATGGCGGCCTTCATGGTCTCGCGCCGGACCGGTGTGACGGGGTCGCGCAGGAAACGGTCGAGCACGCTTTCCAGGGTATGGGGCGCCTTGAGATGGCCCGACCAGGCGGCCAGACGCGTCTGCGGATGCGTCAGGGCGGTGAAGTAGGGCCAGCCGCAGACGTGGTCGAGATGGGTGTGGGTCATCAGCAGGTCGGCATCGATCGCCTTGTGCGCCAGCGCCTCGTCGAGGCCGCGCAGGCCGGTGCCTGCGTCCAGGATCAGCAGGTACGGGCCGCAACGCACCTCCAGGCAGGAGGTGTTGCCGCCATACCGCACGGTGCCGGGTCCGGGGCAGGCAATGCTGCCGCGAACGCCCCAGAAGCGCAGCGAAAAGTCGGCATCCTGGCCCAAGTTTCCTCCCCGGCCTGCCATGGTTGCCCTTGCGCGCGCGATTGCCACTCGCGCAGGGCCATGAGCCGAGGTTATACCGGGGGCCGCGCCGCAAGCCATCCCCGCGCCGACCATGATCACGATCCCGTGATGGCGGTCACCGGAGGGCCGATAGGGAGAACCGCCATGTCCGACAATGCCAGCACCACACGCCTGCTCGCCCTGATCCGCGAACACGCCCTGATCGAGGGCGGCGATTTCGAACTCGCCTCGGGTGCGCGCGCCAGTGTCTATATCGACCTGCGCCGCGTCACCATGCACCCCGAGGGGGCCGACGTGATCGCCGAACTTCTGTTCGAACGCTGCCGCGCCCTGGGTGTCGTTGCGGTCGGCGGCATGGCCACCGCCGCGATCCCGCCGGTCGCCTGCGTCGTGCTGCGCAGCCAGGAAAAGGGTGCGCCCCTGCGTGGTTTCTACGTGCGCGACAAGGCCAAGACACGCGGCACCCAGCGCCAGATCGAAGGCCAGCTCGAGGCCGGCGACAAGGTCGTGCTGATCGAGGACACCATGACCAGCGGCCGCTCGACCATGGCCGCGGTCGAGGCCGTGCGCGCGGCAGGCTGCACCGTCGCCAAGGTGATCACCGTGGTCGACCGCCAGCAGGGCGGCGCCGATCTCTACAAGGCCGAGGGTATCCCCTTCGAGGCGCTGATCACCCTTTCCGACATCACCGACGCCTGAACCGGGGTGGACGCGCGGCGCACCCGGACGGATTGGGCGGGGGTCGCGCTCGGCCTGGCGGTTGCCTCGCTGGCGGCCTTCCAGATGCTCAAGCTGGCGCCCGCGCTGCCCCTGTTGATCGCCGACTACGGCTACGGCCGGGTGCTGGCCGGCGCGATGATGTCGATCTACGCCGTCGCCGCGCTGCTGCTTTCCCTGCTGGCCGGCGGCCTGCTGGCGCGTCGCCCGGGGGCGACCCTGGCCACGGCGCTGGGCTGTTTTGTCATCGGCAATCTGGCGACCCTGGCCTGGCCCGACAACGGCTCTCTGGTGCTGGCCGCCCGGGCGATCGAGGGCATCGGTTATGCGGTGCTGGCGATCGCCGGTCCGGTCATTGCCAACCGCAGTGCGACCGAGCGCCACCTGCCCTTCGTCGCCGGTGTCGCCGCGGTCTGGGTTCCGGTCGGCCAGATCACCGCCCTGGTCGCGGCCCGTTTCACACTCGCCGATGTCGGCTGGCAGGCGCTGTGGTGGCTCTCCCTGCTGCTCGTCGCGCTGCTCGCCCTCTGGCTCGTGCTGTGCCGCCACAGCGTGCGCGCGGCCATGAGCGGCATCGCCAGCGGCGGCACGGCACGCTGGAGCCGGCGCGAACGTGCCGCGATCTGGATCGCGGCGGTCACCTTCGGCGTCTGGTCCGGGCAGTACATCGCCTTCATGACCTGGCTGCCTGACCATTTCGTCGCCCGTGGCGTGGCGCCCGAAACCGCCGCCGTGCTCAATCTGGTGCCGGTTCTGGGCGTGGCGATCAGTTGCCTGCTTACCGGCTGGCTTTCGCGCCACGTGCGTTATGGCGGGCTGTTCGTTGCCGCCACGCTTTCCCAGGTGCCGGTCTGGCTGTTTGCCGATGCCCTGCCGCCCGGGCTGGGGCTGGTCGCGATCGCCTTCTTCGGCCTGGCCTGCGGCGTCACGCCGACCCTGCTTTTTGCCCTGCCGCCTCGGGTGCTGGGCTCGCAGCGGGTGACACCGGCCGCCTTTGCCCCGCTCATGGCCGGGCGCAACCTGGGGATCCTCGCCGCGCCGCCCGCCGCGGGCTGGCTCATCGGCATGGGCGGCTGGGACCTCATGGGGCCGGTGTTCGGCGCCGTCACGCTGGTCGCCGCGCTGGGCGGCGGCCTCATGGCCCATCTGGCGCATCGCCGGTGAACCCCACACGCGCCCTGGCCAAGGCCGCCCCGGGACTCGATCCCGCTGGCGCACATGTGCTGGGTGAAGGCGTCTGGGGACGTGTCTTCGATGCCGGTGACGGCACGGTAATCAAGTTGCTGCGCCAGGGAGGTGGCCTCGGCGATGCGCTCGAACTCTGGGCCAACGAACTTGGCGCTCTACGCGCGCTGGAGCATCAGCCCCTGCCCGTTGGCGTGCCGCGTGTGGTCGATGCCGGCAAACTGGATGAGGCCGAGACCGGCTATGACGCCTTCCTGCGCCTGACGCGGCTTCCCGGCCGGGCGCTCGACGACGACAGCCTGCCGGCACTGGCGGGTGCTTCCGGCGGTCGTTTCGCCGCGCAACTGGGCGAGGCGTTGGCCGCCCTCCATGGCGCCGACATGGCGCAAGGGTTCGCCGACAACCGGGCCGAGGTCGATCTGGCGGCGCTGGAGGAGATCGCACCTCGGGTCGCCGACATCGCCGGTCGACACGCGATTGCCGCCATTGCCGAGGGGCTGGCAGCACTCGATGCCGCCGCCACGGTCGTCAACCACGGCGACATCAACAGCACCAATCTTCTTGCCGATGACGCGGGCAACCTCACCGGCCTGATCGACTGGGCCGAGGCGCGGCGCGACTGGCGCGAAGCTGAATTCTGCCATCTGGTGCTGCTGCCCGAGGCGATGGCGCCGGTGCGTGCCGCCTATGAACACGCGGCGGGTCTGCGCCTCGACGACCGACGCCTCTATCTCGTGGGCCTGCACAACGCCCTGATCGGCATCGTCATCTGCCGACGCATCGGCGAACACGAAGAAGCTGCGTGGAACGCCGACCAGGCGCGCACGCTGATGGCGCGCCTTGGCCTGCCTTCGGCGTGAACCCGATCAGGGGTTGAGGCGGTAGCCCCCGGGTTCGGTGAGCAGAAGGGTCGCCTCGCCGGGATCGCTCTCGATCTTCTGGCGCAGGCGGTAGATGTGGGTTTCCAGGGTGTGGGTGGCCACACCGGCGTTGTAGCCCCAGACCTGGTCGAGCAGGACCTCGCGGCTGACCGCCTTGTTGCCCGCCCGATAGAGGAACTTCAGGATCGAGGCCTCCTTTTCGGTCAGGCGCACCTTTTTGCCGTTGTCGTCATGGACCATGAGTTTGGCCGCGGGGCGGAAGCTGTAGGGGCCGATGTTGAAGACGGCGTCTTCGCTCTGTTCGTGCTGGCGCAACTGGGCGCGCACACGCGCCAGCAGCACGCCCAGGCGAAACGGCTTGGTGACATAGTCGTTGGCGCCCGATTCCAGGCCCAGGATGGTGTCGGCCTCGCCGTCCGCGGCGGTCAGCATGATGATCGGCATCTTCAGGCCGGCCCGGCGCATCAGGCGGCAGGCCTCCCGCCCGTCCATGTCGGGCAAGCCGACGTCAAGCAGCACGAGGTCGAAGCGTTCCTCGCGCGCCTTGGCGATGGCATCACCCGCCAGGCCGCATTCGGTGACCTCGAATTCCTCGTGCAGATGGAGCTGCTCGGCCAGCGAATGGCGCAGCGCCGTGTCGTCGTCGACTATCAGAATGGAACGGCCCGGCATGGTTTCCCCCTCTGCGCGGCGCGGGGCACGGCCCGCATGACCCCCCTTATATAGGAAGGACGTCGCCCACTGCAGCAGGTCGCGCCGTGGTCATCACGCGGTTTGTGATCACGCGTGATCGCTTGCCAGGCTGCGACGCCCGATCTCGCTTCTTTGCCGCCGACCCTCAGCGCCGTGGAACGGCGGCGCTCCGGGCGTGTTTATCCCAGTGCAGGCGGCCAGCCCGCCTGGGGGAAACCCCTAAGAGCAACAACAAGGAGAAGCATCATGGCGAACCATATTGCCGATGACGAAACCGGCAGCCTCATCTCGGCCGACAAGGTCGAGGGCACCACGGTCTACAACCGCGCAGGCGACAAGCTGGGCAGCGTCAAGACCGTGATGATCGACAAGAAGAGTGGCAAGGTTGCCTATGCGGTCATGTCGTTCGGCGGCTTCCTGGGCATCGGAACCGATCTGCATCCGCTGCCCTGGTCGGTGCTCGACTACGACACGGCCGAAAGCGGCTATGTCGTCGATCTCGACAAGGACACGCTGGAGAAGGCGCCGCGCCTGGGCGCCGACGAGCGCGTCGACTGGGCCGATCAGGCCTGGGGCCGCGAGGTCCACGATTACTACCGCGCCACGCCCTACTGGATGTGAGCCCAGCGGCGCGAGCGGGGTCCCTCCCGCTCGCGCCGAAGCGGCTGCAATTCGCTACGATCTTGCTCTAGGCTGTCGCTTCCCAGTTGCGAGAAGTCATGACCGCCAAGCCGCTCGCCGCCGACGCCATCGGCAAACCCTCCTTTCTCGGCAGCTTCGATGCCGCGCCCGAGAACGCAGACGGGGTCCGCCTCTTCGACCTCTCCTCCCATGCGCGCGCGCGCGAAGCGCTCGACTTCGCCCTGCCGCTGCGCGACATCGGTTACAACATCTTCGTGCTGGGCGAGGACCGTTCGGGGCGGATGGACGCCACCCGCGGCTACCTTGACGGCCACGTCGAGGGCAAGCCGCCGTCGCAGGACTGGATCTACCTCAACAACTTCCGCCGGCCGCACAAGCCGCGCCCCGTGGGCCTGCCCGCGGGCAAGGGCCGCGCCTTCCGCGACGACATGGCCGAACTGGTGCCCGCACTGACCGATGCGTTGCGCCGGGCCTTCACCTCGGATGCCTATCATGAGGAAGTGCGCTCCCTGCAGGAGAAGACCAAATCCGGGCTCGACGCCTCCTATGGCGAACTGCGCAAGCTCGCGCGCGCCCAGGGCCTGGATGTCTGGTCGGGCCCCCAGGGCCTGTCGCTGGTCGTGCTGGGCGATGACGGCAAGCCGCTGAGCCAGGAAGACCTGATGGCACTGCCCGATGTGCGGCGCCAGGCACTGGAGAAGTCCATCGAGACGTTGTCGCCGGCGATGACGGAGATGCGCGCAACGTCGCGCCGGGCCGAACTGGAACTGATGCGCAGCGTGCGCGAAGCCAACCGCCAGCTTGCCGACGAGACCACTGGCACCCTGCTTTCCGACCTGGAAACAAAATACGCCAGCCACCAAGGCCTGACCCGCTGGCTGGTCGAATTGCGCACCGACATCCTGGAAAACCTGCAACTGTTCCAGCAGCAGGTGCAGCAGCAGGAACAGCAGGGTCCCGAAATGGCCCGCGACACGCCCAACGAACTGACACGGCGCTACAGCGTCAACCTGCTGGTCGACAACGGCGACACGCAGCATCCCAACGTCGTCGTCGAGCCCAACCCGACCTACGAGAACCTGTTCGGCACGATCGAATACCGTCCGATCTCGGGCACGCTCGATACCGATTTCACGATGATCCGCGGCGGCGCCCTGCACCGGGCCAACGGCGGCGTATTGGTGCTGCGCGCCGACGCCCTGGCGGCCCAGCCGGTCTCCTGGCACTTCCTGAAAGGCGCCCTGCGCGACCGCGAGCTTCGTATCGAGGAACTGCACCGCTACGGCGGCGTACCGCTGACCGGCACGCCCAAACCCAAGTCGATCCCGCTCGATGTGAAGGTCGTTCTGGTGGGTTCACCCAAGTGGTATCACATGTTCCTGAGTGCCGATCCCGACTTCCGGACCTACTTCAAGGTCAAGGCCGAGATCGAGGCGACCGTGCCCACCGAGCCGGCCGATATCGCCCTGTTTGCCCGCCTGATCCAGAAGACCGCACTCCAGCTCGGCCGCCACTGCGAAGCCGATGCGATCGACTATCTGCTGGGTCACGCCTCGCGCTGGGCCGCAGATCGCAACAAGCTGTCCTCGCGCTTCGAACTGATCGAGGACCTGCTGACCGAGGCCGGCGAACTCTCCGGCAAGGAGACGATCACCCGGGCCTGCGTCGAAAGGGCAATCGGCGAGCGGCGTCGGCGCAACGGCCTGGCCGAGGAACGCAGCCAGGAATACATCCGCCAGGGCACGGTGATGATCGACACCACGGGTGCGGTCGTCGGCCAGGTCAACGGCCTGGTCGTGCTCGACACCGGCGATCACGTCTTCGGCCTGCCCAGCCGCATCACCGCGCGCACCTTTGCGGGCACCTATGGTGTGGTGAACATCGAACGGCGCGTCGCCATGGGCGGGCCGATCCAGCAGAAGGGCACGATGATCGTCGAGGGTTATCTCAACGGCCTGTTCTCCCGCCACCTGCCGCTCTCCTTCTCCTGCTCGCTCACCTTCGAGCAGTCCTATGGCGGCGTCGAAGGCGATTCGGCCTCGCTGGCCGAGGTCTGCGCCATCATCTCCTCGCTGGCCGACGTGCCGATCCGCCAGGACATCGCCATGACCGGCTCACTCAACCAGGCCGGCCAGGTCCAGGCGATCGGCGGCGCCCACAACAAGATCGAGGGCCATTACCGGGTCTGCAAGGAAGCCGGGCTGACCGGGCAGCAGGGCGCCATCGTGCCCGCTTCCAACGAACGCCATCTGGTCCTCAAACAGGAGATCGTCGATGCGGTCGCGGCCGGCCAGTACCACGTCTGGAGCGTGACCACGGCCGCCGAAGCTCTGGAACTGCTCACCGGCCTGCCTGCGGGCGAGCCTGACGAAAATGGCCGCTATCCAGAAGGCAGCATCTTTGGCCGCGCGGTCGCACAGCTTGAAGCCATCGACCGGGCGCTGACCGATCGTGCCTTCGACCGCCGCCGGCCGGTCGGCGAAGGCTAAAGGCCATGGCTGACGATCTGGTCGTCACGGCCGACGGGTACTGCGCCTTCAAGGGCCTCCGTTACGCGTGCATCCTGGGCGCCGGCGGCATCGTGACGACCAAGAAGGAAGGCGACGGCGGCACACCGGCCGGGCGCTGGCCGCTGCGGCGTCTGCTCTTCCGGCCCGGTCGCGGCACGCCGCCTGCCGGCGTCCTGCCCGTGCAGGCCATCGCCCCCGATGACGGCTGGTGCGACGATGCCGCCGATGCGGCCTACAACCGTCCGGTCAAGCTGCCCTTTGACGCCAGCCACGAAGTGATGTGGCGCATCGACCATCTCTACGATCTCGTCGTCGTCGTCGGCCACAACGACAACCCGCCGGTGGCCGGTGCCGGCAGCGCCATCTTCCTCCATCTGGCGCGTCATGACCGCGGCCCCACGGCGGGCTGCGTCGCCTTCGAACGGGCCGATCTGGAAACGATCCTGGCTACCCTGGACGAGGGCAGCCAGCTCGTCGTCATCGCCCCCTGAGGCAACGTTCCGGCGCGGATTGCGACTCGGGCGCAACGTTCCGGCCGCTTTCCGCACGAAATGGCGATCCCCAACGTAGCTTGCCGCCGGACCGTCGAGCCCGAGGAAACCGCCATGAAATCAGTGTGTTGGGCTTCCCGGCGGGGCTTCGACGGAGGCCCGATTTGCACAGTGAACGCGGTTCACTATCATTCTGCGGGAATCGGACGCGGCCATGGGAGCCCGTGCGAAACTCAGGGGAGTGCGCCGTGTCGCGAGTCGGGCTGTCGGCCGATCGCATTGTGACAACAGCCGAGACGTTGATCCGCATCAGCGGCTCGACCGAATGGACTGTGCGCGCCCTGTGCAAGGAACTCGAATGCGCACCCGGTGCAATTTATCGCTACTTTCCCGGCGGCGTCGAAGCGATCGGTGCAGAGATCCGCAGCCGCCATCTCGTCGAACTGACACAGGCGATGGCGGACGCCGAAGAAGACACCACCGCCGAGGGTCTGGCGAGCCTGTCGCCGACCAGCATCGCGGCGCGGCTGACCCGGCGTGCCCGCTGTTATCTCGCCTTTGCCCGCAGTCAGGGCGAGGTCTATCGCTCGCTCTACGCATTTTCCGCCGACGGCCGTGACAACCATGCCCGTGCGCTGGCCCAGGAGTGTCTGGTCGCGCGCCACGCAGAACTGATCCGCCAGGCCGCGCTGGAGCGTGAACTCTCGCGTCCGAGCATCGGCCGTTTCGATTCCGAGCAGTTCGCCATGCTGATCTGGGGCCGCCTGCACGGCCATGCCGATCTCGCCCTGTCGGGCCTGACCGAGGGCGCCTGCGATACACTCGACGACCGCCTGGTGATCGACATCCTGGGCATTGTCGGCTTCAAGGTCGCGGCCTTCCCCGCCGGCCTGGAAGCGGCCGCGCGCACCGCCCGGCAGGCCCTCTGATCCTCAATCGTTGTTGCCGAAACGGATCGGCCTGAGTGCGGCCTGAGCCGCGTCGATCTCGGGGCGCGAGCGTCGTGCCGCCACACCTGCGGTTTTCTCGAACATGCGGTGGGGATCGTCGCGGTCGACGAAACCCAGGGAAGGTCCGCCGAAGTCGTAGCCCAGCAGCCGGCGCAACGCCTCGGGGTAGGCGCGTGCCGCCTCGGGCGGATGCGCCAGATACTGGTTCTCCTCCTGACGCAGCCAGCCCAGGCTGTACTGGAAGCCGACCGAGACGGTCGGCGCCGCCCCGGCGTTGACGCCGGTGCCGTGCAGCAGGGCGCTGGTGTAGACCAGCAGCGATCCCGCCGGCATGACGACCGGTTCCATCTCTCGTGCGCCGGCCTTGCGTTCGTGTTCCCAGCGATGGCTGCCGGGTGCGACCAGCAGGCCGCCGTTGTCGGCCGTGAACGCGCTCAAAGCCCAGACCGCCTGGATCTGCGTCACCGGGCAGGGGTGTTGGAAGGGATAAAGCACGACGTCGCGGTGGATGCCCTGGGGCGTCGAACCGGGATCGAGTGCGGTGGCGCCGGTGAAGTTGAGCTGGTAACGGGCGCAGCTTGGCAGCAACAGGGCGTCGGCCAGCGCCAGCACCAGCGGATGCAAGGCCAGTGCCTGCGCCGTGACCGAGCGGGTAAAGAGCGCGCCCAGGCGGCGCGTGCCGCCCTCGGGCGTGCCGTGTTCCAGTGCGGCGGCAATCTCCTGCGCGGTCCCTGCCGTCAGATCCGGGGCCAGACCCTCGATGACCACAAGGCCGTCACGTTCAAGTGCCGCGGCGGCATCATCGTTCGATGCCTGTCGGGTCAGAGGCGGGAGAAGCGCCATCAGGTGTCGGGAGAAAACGCCACCGCGCGGGCGTGTTTGCCTTCGCGCGAAGGCGTGGGGACCGGCGCTACATCGCCCCATTGCAGCCATTCGACCCTGGCGGCGGCCTCCTCCAGCTCGGGCGTCGTGCGATGGGCCTGGCGCATCGGGCCGTCCTCGAGCACGCGATGGGGGTCGCCGCCCTTGACGAACCCCAGGTAGGGCGCGCCGTAGTCATAGCCGATCAGGCGCTGCAGGCGTTCGGGATAGTGCCGTGCGATCTCGGGCGGATTGGCCAGGTACTGGTTCTCCTCCTGGCGCAGCCAGCCCAGGCTGTACTGCAGCGCCATGCCGGTGCGCACGGTGTTGGAGCGGTTGATGCCGCCGCCGTGATAGACGCCGCCGGTATAGAGCAGCACCGAACCTGCCGGCATTTCCGCGTTCAGCACTTCGTCCTCGTAGGGCGCGCGGTCGTGCGCCCAGAGATGGCTGCCCGGCACCACCTGGGTGCCGCCGTTCTCGGCCGTGAAGTCCGAAATCGCCCACATCGTGGGCATGATCGTGGGCGGGCTGGGGTGCAGGAAGGGATACAGCACACCATCGCGGTGCAGGACCTGCGCCTCTGCGCCGGGCTCCAGATGCATGACGCCCGAGAAGTTGAGCTGGTAGCGCGCGCAATGGGGCAGCAGCAGGCGATCGGCCATGGCCAGCACGGTGGGATGGATGACGAGTTCCTGTGCTGCCTTGGAAACCGTGAAAATCGCCCCGACGCGTTTGGTGTGACGGCCCAGGAAATCGGTGTGGCCGAAGGGGGCTTCCTCGATGTGGGGCGCCAGTTCCTCGCGTGCCTGGCGCGCCAGATCGGGCGCGGCGTTCTCGATGATGATGTAGCCCTGCTCGGCCAGGGATTCCGCCATGGTGTCGAGCGGCGTATCGGGGGCCTGGATGTTGAGAGACAGCGTCATCGGTCACCTCCTGCCGCGGTGGCGGGTTGGATGTTGGGCGAGGGTTCGGCGGCGACATCGCCGAAACGGATGCGTTCAAGATCGCGCAATGCCGCATCCAGTTCGGGCCGGGTGTGGCAGCGCTCGTCGTGCGGTTCGGTCTCGATCAGGCGATGGGGATCATCGCCGTGGACAAAGCCCAGGAAGGGGCCGCCGAAGTCGTAGCCGATCAGGCGGGCAAGGCGGTCCGGCAGGGTGCGGGCAAGCTCGGGCGGGACCGCCAGATGCAGGTTCTCCTCCTGGCGCAGCCAGCCCAGGCTGTACTGGATCGAGATGCCCGTGCGCCGCGTCGCTGCGCTGTTGGGCCCGCCGCCGTGGATGACGCCGGAGGTGTAGTAGAGCACGGAGCCTGCCGGCATTGCGGCCGCGACGACCTCGTTTTCCTGCGCCTTGCGGCCGTGCTCCCAGCGATGGCTGCCGGGCACCAGGCGGGTGGCGCCGTTGTCGGCGGTGAACGCGCTGCCCGCCCACATGGTCGCCAGTATCATCGGCGGACAGGGGCGACGCAGGGGATAGATGCCGCCGTCGCGGTGCAGCTCCTGCGCCGGCGTGCCCGGTTCCAGATGCATGATGCCGGTGTAGTTGAGCTGGAAGCGCACGCAATAAGGCCCCAGCACGCGCTCGCACAGGGCGAGCGTGGTCTCATGCAGCATCAGTGCGTGCGCGGCCTGCGACTTCCCGACCAGGCCCTCGATGTTCTTGGCGTTTTCGCCGGCGAAGTTGCCCGCGCCGAAGGGCGTGTTCTCGATGTGATGGCCGAGTTCGTCGCGGGCGCGTGCGACCAGCGTTTCGGCCAGCCGTTCGACAACGACGCAGCCGTCGGCCTCGATGATCTCCATCAGGGCGTCGGGCGTCGTATCGGCAGCAACCCGCTGCAGCGTGCGCATGGTTTCCTCCGGGCAGGGCGTGAGTATCCTAGGACAAGATCGCTCGGCGGCGCCATGGGGCGGGGCCGCCTGCCGGAGACGGACCGGTCGCGCCCAGACTGCCCCGTCGGCCGGAGACAGCCATGATTCTCGACGACAAGATTGCCAGCGGTCAGGTCATCGTGCTCGACGGCGCCACGGGCACCGAGATCGCGCGCAAGGGCGGCGCCATGGATGGCGCGGCCTGGTGCGCCGTCGCCAACCTGACCGCGCCCGACATCGTGCGCACCGTGCACGAGGATTACATCCGGGCGGGCGCCGATGTCGTCATCGCCAATACCTTCGCGACCTGCCGCCATGTCCTGGCGGGCGCGGGGCTGGCCGAACGCACCGTCGAAATCAACCGCCGCGCTGTCGAACTGGCAAGCCAGGCGCGCGAGAACGCCAGCGCCGGCCGGCCGATTGCGGTCGCAGGCTCGATCTCCAACACGCTGGCCTGGCAGCCGGGCACGCTCAGCCCGGATCCCCGCTACCTGCCGACGCCCAAGGAGGAGGAAGCCAACTACCGCGAGGTCGCCGAAACCTTTGCCCAGGCGGGAGCCGATTTCATCGTGCTGGAGATGATGCTCGACATCAAGCGCGCCTCGCGTGCGGTTCGGGCCGCCACCGCGACCGGCCTGCCGGTCTGGCTCGGCATCAGCGCCTCGCTCGGGCGCGAGGGGCGCGTCACCGGCTGGGATCTGGGCGTCGAAGAGCGCGGCAGGCTTGCCGAGGGCCATGTACGGGAGCCTGCGCCACCGCTTGCCGACATCGTCGATGCGCTGACCCTGCCCGGCTGTCAGGTCGCCGGCATCATGCACAGCTCGGTCGCCACCACCGGTCCGGCGCTGGAGGTTCTTCGCGGGCGCTGGAGCGGTCCGGTCATGGTCTATCCCGAAACGCTGGTCTTCGATCCGGTCAGCCGCAAGGCGAGCACGAGCCTGTCGCCGGAGGAATTCGCCCAGGCCTGCCGCGGCTGGGTCGAGGACGGTGTGCAGATCGTGGGCGGCTGCTGCGGCACGACCATCGAACACATCTGCGCCATGGTCGACGCCCTGCCGGAGCGTCCCGGCAGGGCTGCCTGACATCGGCGTCTTCAGGTCTCTTGCGAGAAGGGTGCGGCGACGTCGTGGAGGGCCAGACCGACCGCATCGGTATCGACGACGCGGAAGCGCTTGATCGCATTGCCCGCGGCCATCAGGTGGGCCGGTCGCAGGTCGCCCGGCCCTTCCCCCGCGGTGCCGTTGAGCACCTCGCCCGGGTCCTTGCGATCGACAAAACCCAGGCTGGGGGCGGCCAGGCTGTAGCCCATCAACGCCTGCAGCGGCTTGGGGAAGGTACGCGCCAGCTCAGGCGGCACCGCCATGTACTGGTTTTCCTCCTGGCGCAGCCAGGCCAGCGTGTAGTGGAGGGCGCAACCGGTGCGCGGCCCGTTCGACCGGTTGGCGCCGGCGCCGTGGAAGGCGGCGCCGTCGTAGAGCAGCACGGAACCGGCCGGCATCTCGGCGGCAATGATCTCGTGGGGTTCGGGTTTGCGCGTCTCGGGCCACAGGTGGCTGCCCGGCACCAGGCAGGTTGCGCCATTCTCCACGGTGAAGTCGGAGACGGCCCACATGGTTGCCAGAATCAGGGGCGGGCAGGGATTCTGGAACGGGTAGAACCCGGTATCGCGGTGCAGGGTCTGGGGCGTTTCACCCGGCTCGACATGCATGATGCCGGTGTAGTTGAGCTGGAAGCGGGCGCAGGACGGGCCGAGCAGCCGGTCGGCGATGGCCAGCACCAGCGGATGCATCACCATCTCGCGAGCATGGGGCGCCTTGGCGAGCAGGGACCCGAAGCGCCTGGTGCGGAAACCGGTCAGCGACTCGTTGCCGCCCGGCGCGGTCTCCAGGTAGGGCGCCAGGTCGCCGCGTATCGCGCCAAGGCCCTTCGGGTCGAGGATGCCGTGGATGATGGCATAACTCTCGACCGCCATGCTGGCGACGATCTCCTCGGCACGTGCTGTGGCGGGGAAGGTATTGAGCTTCGTCATGACCGTTCTCCTCAGTCTCCCGAACCCTGGACGGCATCGCCGTCGATGTAGTAGCGCGGCCGCCCGGTGGGGGCGTAGCCGGTCACCTTCAGGCGCTGGATGGCGTTGTCGGCGTCGATCAGCCATTGCGGACCAAGCGCGCCGGGGCCGCCTTCTGCGCTGCCGTTCAGGATGTCGTTGGGATGTTTGTGATCGACCATGCCCAGGTTGACCGTGGCCATGTCGTAACCCATCAGCTCCTGCAGGCGGCGGGGGAAGGTCCGGGCCAGTTCCGCCGGAACGGCCATGTACTGGTTCTCCTCCTGGCGCAGCCAGCCCAGGGCATACTGGATGGCGCAGCCGAAACGCGCGCCGTTGGAGCGGTTGGCTCCGCCGGCGTGATAGACGCTGCCGTTGTAGATCAGCATGGAACCCGCCGGCATCTCGGCCTGGATCACCTCGGGCGCGGTCGGCGTGCGTGCGTCGTCCCACAGGTGGCTGCCGGGCACCAGCCAGGTCGCGCCGTTCTCGCGGGTGAAGTCGGAAACCGCGAACATGGTGGCGCAGATCGTCGGCGGCGCCGGGTTCTGGAACGGGTAGAGCGCGGCATCACGGTGCAGGGGTTGCTCCTTCTCGCCCGGCATCAGGTACATCAGGCCGGTGTAGTTGAGCTGGACGCGCGCGCAATACGGGCCGAGCAAGCCGTCGACCAGCGCCAGCAGCAGGGGATCGAGCGCCATCTCGCGGGTCATCGGGCTGCGCCCGAGCAGGGCGCCGATGCGCTTGGTCCGGGCGCCCATGAAGGCTTCCTTGCCGCCCTCCGCCGCATCGACCTGGGGCTGCAGTTCGCCGCGCAGCCGCGCCAGGGTTTCGGGTGCGAGCATGTCGCGCACGATGGCGTAACCGTCTGTGGTGATCGCCTGCCCGATGACAGCGACATCGGTGTCGCGCGCGAACATGTTAGAGCTGGCCATGGCGTTCCTTTTGCTCAGTCGGCTGCGGAATTGCGGTTGTCGCCGGGCGTGGTGTCGCCGACGGTCAGCTTGTGGATGGCGATGTGGCGGGCGTCGATTTCGTCGTCGGTGCGCCGCCGCGGCCTTGTGGGGTCGGGTTCCTCGAGCAGTCGGTGCGGATCGTCGCTGGCGACAAACCCCAGATAGGGCCCGAAGATGTCGTAGCCGATCAGGCGCTGCAGCCGTTCGGGAAAGTCTCGCGCCACTTCGGGCGGGCAGGCCAGCGTCTGGTTTTCCTGCTGGCGCAGCCAGCCCAGGCTGTACTGCAGGTTGACGCCGCAGCGCGCGCCGTCGCTGCGGTTCTGCCCGCCGCCATGAATCATCGCCGAGGTGTAGAGCAGGCCCGATCCCGCGGGCATCACAGCGGGCACGACCTCCTCGGGGCGCGCCTTGCGCTCGGCCGGCCAGGTGTTCGAGCCGGGCACGGTGGACGTCGCGCCGTTTTCGGCGGTGAAATCGTCGATCGCCCACATGCAGCCCAGGATCAGCGGCGGCGCGGGATGGCGGAAGGGATAGAAATAGCCATCGCGGTGCAGTTCCTGGCTGCCTTCGCCCGGCAGCAGGTGCATGACGCCGCCAAAGGTGTACTGGTAACGCACGCACCAGGGCAGCATGACCCGATCGGCCACGCCCAGCACCAGCGGATGGATCGCCATCTGCTGGATCATCCGGGATTTGGTGAACAGGCCGGAGACGCGTTTGGTCCTGGCGCCCAGGAAGGGCGTGCCGTCAAGCTGCACGGCTTCGATAAACGGGTCGAGTTCGGTTTTCACCGTGGCGATCCGGGGGGCATCCAGCAGGTTGTGGACGATGGCATAGGCGCGTTCCTCGATGCAGGACGCGATGGCTTCTGCGCTGTCGCTGCGGGCGTCGAAGGTGGCGAGTTCTGCCATCGTGTCACTCCGTGGGGACGACGCCGGGCGGCGGCGGTACCGGCGTGGCCTGCAGCCACTGGATCCGCTCGCGGTAGGCGCGGTCGAGTTCGGGGTCGTTGCGCGGCCCGGGTTCGCCGGAGGGTTCTTCCAGCAGTACATGCGGGCTCTGGCCGTTGACCGCGCCCATGAAGGGAGCGCCGAAGTCGTAGCGGATCAGGCGTTGCAGGGCGTCGGGCAGCTCGCGGGCCTTCTCGGGCGGCAGGGTCAGGAACTGGTTTTCCTGCTGGCGCAGCCAGCCCAGGGTGAAGTTGAGCGCCACCGCGGTGCGCGGCGTATCGGTGATGTTGCCGCCGCCGCCATGGATGACGTTGTGGGCATAGATGATCGCCGAGCCGGCCGGCATCTCGGCGGCGAAGATCTCCTCGGCCTTGGGTGCGCGCTCCTCTTCCCACAGGTGGCTGCCCGGGACGATGCGCGTGGCGCCGTTGTCGGCGGTGAAATCGCTGATCGCCCAGAGCGATCCCTGCTGCAGCACGGGTCCGGGATTGCGGAAGGGATAGAAGAAGCCGTCGCGGTGCAGGGCCTGGGGTTTTTCGCCGGGCATCAGGTGCATGACGCCGGTGTAGGTCACCTGGTAACGCGCACAATGGGGAAGCAGGACATGATCGGCAGCGCCCAGCAGGATGGGATGCAGCACCATCTGCCGCGTCGTGGGCGCGCGCATGAAGAGGTTGTTGAAGCGCTTGGTCCTGGCGCCCAGAAAGGCGGTTTCGCCGGTTTTCTGGGTCGCGACATGCGGTTCCAGCTCGGCGCGGATCGCGGTGAGCTGGGCCGGGGTCATCATGTTCTCGACGATGGCATAACCGTTGGTGTCGATCGAACGGCCGATCTCCTGGGGTGCGGTGCTGCGTGCGTCGAAGCGGGCCAGCGTCATGTTCCGGAAGACTCCTGACAGGTTGCGCGACCGATCCTAGGACGATTTCGCCGCGCGTCCACGACCGCGATTCACGCGCATATGGGATGGTCGGATGCAACACCGGCGTGTACTGTGTTCGCACGTGAACGTCGCAGCGGTCACGCGGTCTTCCTTCCGTCTGTCACATCCCTCTCTGGCGGTGTGCGGCCTTCGGTTTTGATCGTGTTGCGGCAAGCCAACCGATCACAGGCAAGCGGGGATGATCATGACGGCTGGAACGATGCGATGGGCGGGACTGCTTGCCGCCCTCCTCCTGGTGACGTTTCGCGCGGGTGCGGCCGACACGCCGCAACTCACACCGATGCTGGTGGAAACCGTGTCCCCCATACGCGCCTTGCCGGGCGGCGACGCCATGACGCACCTGGTGTTCGAGGTGCGTCTCTCCAATCCGACGCCGGGTCTGGCGGTGTTCCAGGCTTTCACCGTCGAGGATGCCGACAGCGGTGCCGAACTGTTGCGCTACGACCGCGAGGAAATTGCCGGCCGGCTCACGCTGGGCGGCAGCCGGTCGAGCTACACCGATACGCTCGGCCATGCGCAGTACGGTCTGCTCTACGTCGACGTCATGGTACCCCAGGGCACAACGGTACCGGGGCACCTGCGCTACCGTGTCACGGTCGACATGGAGGCGGTCACAGACGGCTTCATGGTGACGGCCATGCCTGTGGCGGTTGTCCCGTTCGAGCCGCCGGTGCTGGGGGCCCCGCTCGTGGGCGACAACTATGTCGCGGCCGACGGCTGCTGCGATTCGACGCGCCACGTCCGTGCCACCCTGCCCATCGACGGCCGCCTGCGCCTGTCCCAGCGTTACGCCATCGACTGGGAACAGGTCGATGCCGAAAACCGGCTGGTCACGGGTGATCTGAGCGTCTCGGAAAATTACGTCATCTACGGCAAGGAACTGCTGGCCGTGGCCGACGGCGAGGTTGTTGCCGCGGTCGACGGTTACGAGGACCAGGTCCCGGGCGCGATGCCCGTGGGCGTGTCGCTGGAGGAGGCCGACGGCAACCACATCGTGCTGAAGATCGGTGAGGGTCTCTACGTGCTCTACGCCCATCTCAAGCCCGGCAGCGTCGCGGTGAGCACAGGCGACCACGTGACGCGCGGCGACGTGCTGGGCCTGGTCGGCAATACCGGCAACACGCTCGCGCCCCACCTTCATCTCCATGTCATGGACGGGCCCTCGGCGCTCGATGCCAATGGCCTGCCCTATGTCTTCGAGCGGTTCGCCCAGACGGCGACAAACCCGATCGGCACCGAGGATTTCGACCTTGCCGAGGCGACCGGCAGCCCGGTCACGCTGGACCGGCTCGAGCCACCGGTGGTGCACATGGCGGCGATGCCGATGGACCAGTGGCTGGTCGACTGGATGAACGCAAACGACTGACGGCGAACGACACGCCGCCGCCGCCCCGGGAGATCACCATGACGACACGCCTGCCTCGCGGAATCGCCCTGGGCTCCCTGATGTTCGCTCTCCTCTGCGGCAGCGCGGCGGCGCAAACCCGCGAGATCGACAACGTCATCGTCGACCAGAACCGGGTGGTGCGCACCTACAGCACGCCGCTGTCGACGCCGGGAACACTGGGCCTGGGCTACAAGGTCGATGACCTGACCGCTGAGCCTGGCGCCGAAGAGACGATCTTCACGCTGCGCCGGATCGAGCTGATCGGCGGCGAAAACGGTCCGCTGGGCGAGCTGCCGGAACTCTGGCAGGACCGTCTCGGCACCACCATGAGCGTTGCCGAACTGGCCGCCATCACCAAGGCGATCGATGGCACCTACTACCGCGGCGACCTCTTTGCCCATGCCATCGTGCGCAGCGTTGCGCCCGATGACGGGGTCGTCGTGATCGAGATCTTCGAGGGCTATCTCGAGGAGATCATCGTCATCAGCGACGATCCGGAGCTCGAACCGCGCCTGCGTCCCTACATCGACCGCATCGCCGCGCTGGTGCCCCTGCGGGTCTCCCTGCTGGAACGCAACCTGCTGTTGATGGCCGACCTAGACGGCCATACCGTCGATGCCCTGCTGGAGCGTCTGCCCGGTGGGCGCGGCGCGGGGCGCCTGACCCTGACGATCGATCCCGAATCCCCCTCGGGCGTCATCCAGCTCAACAACCTGGGTTCGCCCGAAACCGGCCCGTTGCAGGCCACCGGCGTCGCAACCTTTGGCGATCTCCTGGGGCTGTTCGAGCAGACCTCTTTCGTCGGGGTGGTCAATCCCGTTGCGCCGCGCGAATTTGCCTATCTCAACCTCTCGCAGTCGGTGCCGGTGGGCACCTATGGTCTGCGTGCCGGTTATGCGGTCGCCGGCATCAGCTCGAAACCCGGCGGCGATCTTGCCAACCTCGACGTCGAGGTGCGTTCGGCCAATGCGACCCTGTCGCTGGACTATCCCTTCATCCGTCGCATTTCGCACAACCTGAACGGCGGCATGGAACTGCACCTGCAGAACCAGACGGTCGAGGTCGGCCCCGTCACCGCCGTGGAGGACCGCAGCCGCTGGATCACCTTGCGGGCCGATGCCGACCGCAACTTCGATGCCGGTGACTGGAGCGCCTTGTTCACGGCTTCGCAGGGCCTGAGCGGCCTGGGCGCAAGTTCGGGCAACCGGCCGCAGGCCGGGCGCTTCGGCGGCGATGCAAACTTCCGCATGGTCACGGGCGAACTCGGGATCGGCCTGGCTCTGGCCGAATCGTTGTCGCTCAACATCGACGTTGCCGGCCAGTACGCCTTCGATCCGCTGCCCGACGCGGTGCGCTTCAGCGTCGGTGGCGATCCCTTCGGCCGCGCCTTTGCGGGCCTCTCGGTCGCCGGCGACAGCGGCTACGGCGGATCGGCCGAGCTGGAGCGTGCCTTCGATGCCGGAATCGACTGGGTGCCCTACACTGCAGCCTTTGTCTTCGCCGATCACGGCTATGTCCACAACAGGGCGGTCGGCACCGGCTTCACCAATGCCAGCCTGGGTTCGGTCGGCGGCGGTCTGCGCATGGTTCTGGCAAACGGCATCTTTGCAGAGGGCAGCGTTGCCGTGCCGATCCAGTCCAGCGCCGCGGTCGAGGATCGCGGCACGCGTTATCACTTTACCCTGGCCTTTAGCTTCTGAGGTCGCCACGGAGTCCTGAGGGAGGATCAGCCATGACCTGGATCACGCGTTGCGCGGCAACCGCGCTGGTGGTGATTGCAACAGCGGGGCCGCTACGGGCCGCCGACCTTCTGGAAGAGGCTGTCGACTTCACGGGCACCATCCTGTGGATCCAGACCGATGTGCCGGGGCTGGTAATCGGCGCGGTGCGCGGGGGCGAGAGTTATGTCGCGGGTTTCGGCGAATTCAGGGACGGCAGCGGCACGCCTCCCGACGGCGACACGCGCATGCGCATCGGTTCGGTCACCAAGGTGTTCACCGGCGCCGTGCTGGCCAGCATGGTGGCCGACGGCACGGTCGAC
>Ga0105054_10002190_pt1 | contig 31460 bp, 35 predicted proteins | sample BON02_FD_78091 | JGI IMG/M metagenome (GOLD analysis project Ga0105054, IMG submission 78091) | Freshwater microbial communities from Lake Bonney liftoff mats and glacier meltwater in Antarctica - BON-02 (megahit assembly) | ecosystem: Environmental > Aquatic > Freshwater > Ice > Glacier...
ACCCTACATTCGCCGCTCTACGTGCACACCGCTCGCAACGGCTTTCGGTATGTGAACGGTACGCCAGCCGATTGCGTGCACATCGCACTCACCGGTTTGCTGGGTTACCGGCCCGATCTCGTGATCTCTGGCATCAACAATGGCGCCAACATGGGCGACGACACGATTTATTCTGGCACCGTGGGCGCGGCGATGGAGGGCTACCTGTTCGGCATTCCCGCCATCGCGTTTTCGCAGACCGAGCGGGGCTGGGCGCATCTGGATGTGGCGGCGCAAAAAGCCGCGCAGCTGGTCGCGCAGCTGCTGCCCTCGCTGCCCGAGGCGGGGGGCCACACGGCACCTTGGTTGCTCAACGTGAACATTCCCAACCTGCCGGCCGACGAAATAAAAGGCTTCAAGGTCGCCCGGCTGGGCCGGCGCCATGCGGCAGAAAAGGTTATTTCGCAGGCCAACCCTCGGGGTGACACCATGTATTGGATCGGCAGCGTCGGCGCTGCCAAGGACGGCTCCGAGGGCACCGACTTTCACGCCGCCACCCAGGGTTACGCCACCATCACGCCGCTTCAGATTGACCTCACCGACCACGATCGCCTGCCTTACTGGGCACCGACCGCCGCCCAGATGTCGCTTGCGCCCACCCGGGACGCTGCGGTGTGAGACAGCCATCGCCGCCCGGCAAGCCAGGTACGCCGCGCTCCCGGCCCGCTTTTCCGGCGGCTTTTTTGTTTGCGCCCAACGCTGCGTCTGTGCTGCCAACGCTCGGTTTCAAAGCATCTGCGTTGTCCATCCCAGGCGTGGCGTGCGCCACTGGCCTGGGCATGGACTCTCAGGCGGTGCGAGCAGCGATGGTGCGCAAGCTGCAAGCGCAGGGCGTCTCTCATCCCATGGTGCTCAGCGCCATGAGCGCGGTGGAGCGGCACCGGTTTGTGGATTCGGCCCTGATCAGCCAGGCCTACGAAGACACCAGTCTGCCAATTGGCTTCGGGCAGACGATCTCCAAGCCCAACGTGGTCGCACGCATGGCCGAGCTGCTGTGTCATGCCCATGCCGACAAGCTGGGTCGGGTGCTGGAGATCGGCACCGGTTGCGGATACCAGGCCGCTGTGTTGAGCCAGCTGGCGCGCGAGGTCTACAGCATCGAGCGGCTGCGTGGCTTGCACGAGCGTGCGCGCGAAAATTTGCGGCCAATGCGCGTCGCCAACCTGCACCTGCTGCTAGGGGACGGCATGCTGGGTTTTGCACGCGGCGCGCCCTATGCTGGAATCATTGCAGCGGCCAGTGGGGAAGATATTCCCCCCGCCTGGATTGATCAGTTGGCGGTGGGTGGGCGTTTGGTCGCGCCGGCAGCAAACGGCGCCGGCGGCCAGCATCTGGTGGTGGTTCACAAGACTGTTACCGGCGTGGTGCGTACCGTGTTGGATGATGTCAATTTTGTGCCTCTAAAATCGGGGATTGCCTGAGCGGCGCGGTCCTGGCGTTGACTGCGCTTTTCTGGCCACTGCGACCGGCTGGCTGCGCCGGTCTGCACCACCGATGGGAGTTTTCATGCGTATTTTGATCGGCAATTCTGTTGCCGTCCACCACCGGCCAGAGCGATCAATGCTGGGGCGCATGGCGCTGGCGACCGTGTTGGGCGCGCTGCTGGTGACCGCCGGATGTTCCACCCGCCGCATGTCCCAGCCCGCGCCGGTTGAAGACCGCGTTGGCGTTACCGCTCCGGCGGTGTCAATGCTGCCTGGTGCCGAAAACGCTGGCAAACCGGGCTATTACACCGTTCGCCCTGGCGATACGGTTTACCGCATAGCCCTTGAAACGGGCCAGAGTCCGCGCGACCTGCAAGCCTGGAACAAACTGACCAACCCCAACCTGATTGAGGTCGGCCAGGTGCTGCGGGTGGTGCCGCCTGCTGCCATGGCCACCGCCTCTGTTCCAGCGGCTTCTGCCGCGGCTGCTGTCACCACCACGCCTGTGTCGCCTGGCTCGGTGGTATCGCGCCCGCTGGACAGCAAGGCGGCAGCACCCCCACCGGCACCCCTATCGGCCGGTGCCGACAACGTCACCTTCCTCTGGCCCTCACAGGGCGAGGTGATTGCCAATTTCGATGAGGCCAAGAACAAGGGGATCTCGATTGCAGGGCGCATCGGCGACCCGGTGGTGGCGGCCGCCGATGGGCGGGTGGTGTACGCTGGTGCAGGTTTGCGTGGCTACGGCAATCTGATCATCCTCAAACACAACAACACCTACCTCACCGCCTACGCCCACAACCAGGCCTTGCTGGTTCGCGAAGACCAGGCGGTGCGCCAGGGGCAGAAGATCGCCGAGATGGGCAGCAGCGACGCCGACCGTGTGAAGCTGCATTTCGAGGTGCGGCGCCAGGGCAAACCCGTCGACCCGCTGGGCTTCTTGCCAAAGCGCTAAAGCAGCGCACACCCCAATGCGCTGAACTGCCCGCCATGCCTTGGCCTCTTTCTGGGTTTTGACATCGAATCGATCCCGGATGTTGCTGGGTTGCTGGCCCCGCGTGGCGATCCGCCGGCAGTCAGCGACGAGCAGGCTCATGCCGCCTGGCTCGCCGAGCGCAAGGAAAAAGGCCAGAGCGATTGCACCCCGCTGCATCTACAACGCCCGCTGGTGATCGGTTGTGTGTTGCGCAATCCGGACGGTCTTCGCCTCCATTCCTTTGTGGACCGCGACAGCCAGAACGAAGGCCAAGTGATGCAAAAAGTTTTCCATGCGATCGAGAAGCACCAGCCGCAGCGGGTAAGCTGGAATGGCAGCGGCTTCGATCTGCCGGTGCTGCACCACCAGAGCCTGCGCCACGGCGTGGAGGCGAGCAAGTACGGGGACCCGGGCGAAGACGACCGCAAGTGCAGGTGCAACAACTGCATCAGCCGTCACCCCTTGCGCCATCTGGATGTGATGGACCCGTTGGCGATGTACAGCCCCCAAAACAGTGCGCCGCTGGACGAACAGCGCGCCGCTGGACGCTGTGGCCAAGCTGTGCGGTGTTCCCGGCAAGCTTGGCCTACGCGGCTTGCAGGCTTACGCGCAATTCCTGGCGCATGAAACCGAAGCGGTGCGGCGCTGCTGCGAAACCTACGTGATGAACACCCACTTGGTGTGTTGCCGGTTCCAAAAAATGCGCGGTGGCTTCACCGAAGCCGCGCACCACCAAGAAATTGCCTTTGTGAAAGAGACGCTGAACAACCTGGCGCCAGCCAAGTCGCACCGGTACGCGTAACTCAAGGCCTGGATTGGAGGGGCGGCCAGGTTCCGCTCAGCAGACGCTTCGTGGCTGTAGGGGCTACTCGATGCGGGCTGAGACAATCGACGCATGAGCGCATCCGATACCCACGAAAATTCCTTGGCGACAACCGCCCATTTCGCCCACGTCGAGTCAGACCCCTCCACATTGCCCGATGGCTGGCTGGCTGTCGAATCGATGGACATCGATGCCCAAGGCATCGCGCGCCGGCCTGACGGCAAGGTGGTGTTCATCGAGGGCGCTTTGCCGTTCGAGGTGGTCAGCACCAGTGTGCATCGCAAGAAAAACCACTGGGAGGCGGGCGTGGTCACCGCTATTCACCGCGAGTCATCGCAGCGGGTGCTGCCCGGTTGCCCGCATTTCGGCCTGCACACCGGCGCCTGTGGTGGCTGCAAGATGCAGCACCTGCACGAGAGCGCTCAGGTGGCGATCAAACAGCGGGTGCTGGAAGACAACCTCTGGCATCTGGGCAAGGTCAAGCCCGACATGATGTTGCGGCCCATCGAAGGCCCGGCTTGGGGCTACCGCTACCGCGCGCGCCTCTCGGTGCGCCATGTACACAAAAAAGGCGAGGTGCTGATAGGCTTTCATGAGCGCAAGAGCCGCTATGTGGCCGATATGAAGGTGTGCCCGGTGTTGCCGCCGCGCGTAAGCGCCTTGCTCATGCCCTTGCGCGCGCTGATTTTTGGAATGGACGCGCGTGAAACCCTACCGCAGATTGAGCTGGCCTGTGGCGACGAGGTGACCGCGCTGGTGTTGCACCACATGGAGCCGCTGAGCGGGGGCGACATGGCGCGCCTGCGAGCGTTTGCGGGGCAGCACGGTGTGCAGTGGTGGCTGCAGTCCAAGGGGCCGGACACCGCCAAGCTGATGGATGCGGGCGGTCCGCTGCTGTCCTACGCTTTGCCCGAGTTCGGCATTTCTATGCCTTTCAAACCGACCGATTTCACCCAGGTCAATCCGCACATCAACCGCGTGCTGGTGACCCGTGCCTTGCGCCTACTCGGCGCGAAGAAGCACGAGCGGGTGATCGACTGGTTTTGTGGTCTGGGCAACTTCACGCTGCCTATCGCCACCAGCGCCGGCGAGGTGCTGGGCCTTGAGGGCAGCGAGACGCTGGTGGCGCGCTCGCGCGACAATTTCACGCTCAACCAAACGGGCCGAACACAACCGCTCGCGCCCACCCAATTCGCCGCACGCAACCTGTTTGAGATGACGCCCGAGCTGCTGGTGGCAGATGGCGTGGCGCAGAAATGGCTGGTGGATCCGCCGCGCGAAGGCGCGTTTGCGCTTGTCAAGGCAATGGCCGAGCTGCACACCAACCCCACCTTGCGCGGCAGCTGGACGCCGCCGCAGCGCATCGTCTACGTGAGCTGCAATCCAGCCACGCTGGCAAGGGATGCCAGCTTGCTGGTGCACGAGGCGGGTTATCGTTGTGTGGCGGCCGGTGTGGTGAATATGTTTGCCCACACCGCGCACGTGGAGAGTATGGCGGTGTTCGAGCTCAATACCGCCGGCTGACGAGGCCGAGCCGCACGCCGATCAGGAGCGGTTGGAACGTGCCTCGGTGCGGGGGCCAGTGCCCTCTTCGCTGGCTCCCGTCTTGGGCCCACCACCGTCGGCTGGCATACCCACGAGTTGGTTGTCCCGCATGTACTGGTCCATTTCTTTCCAGCCCTCGAATACCGCAGCCTTACCCGCCCAGCTGTTGCCAGCAAAACAGTCCTCGATACCCCGCAGCGCGTAGCGGCACGCGCTGCCGATCGCTCGCGCCTCGGCTTCTCTCTTGGCATTGATCTGCGTGGCTGACTCAACGCCCAGCGCGTCGCAGCCCGCCAAGGTGCTGTAAACGACGATCAGGCCGAGGGAGAGAACGAGATGGCGCATGGTGGAAAACCCAGGTTTGCTCTTTGTTTCGGCAGGTGCGCTGAAAACTTGAAGCGCTGTTGTTGCAGCGCGGCCCACGCAGACAAAGAAAAAGGGCCCGAAGGCCCCCTTGAGGGAGTTTGGCGGTACCCGCCTGCGTTCGCTTAATCGCGGTCGCCACCGAAAATGCCGAGCAGCATCAGCAAGCTCTGGAAGATGTTGAACACGCTGAGGTACAGGCCGAGCGTGGCGGTGATGTAGTTGGTCTCACCACCATCAACAATGCGCTTCAGGTCATACAGCAGGAACAAGCTGAACACGATGATGGCCAGAGTGGCGATGGCCGCCATGCCTGCAGTGCTGCCCACAAAGACGTTGATGATGGCGCCAACCACAATCGCCAAGGCACCCACGAACAACCACTTGCCCATGCCCGAAATATCGCGCTTGATGAAAGTGGAGAGATTGGCCATCACAAAGAACACGGTAGCTGTGCCGCCGAAGGCAGTCATGATCAGACTGGAGCCGTTGCTGAAGCCCAGCACGCCAGCCAACAACCGCGACAGCATCAGACCCATGAAGAAAGTGAACGCCAGCAACACAGGCACGCCAGCGGCTGAATTCTTGGTCTTCTCAATGGCGAAGATGAAGCCAAAGGCGCCGCCCAGGAAGACAATCAGGCCCAAAAAGCCCGTCAGGCCAGCGGTGATGCCGGTGGCCACACCGACCCAGGCGCCAAACACCGTTGGCAACATGGACAAGGCCAGCAACCAATAGGTGTTGCGCATCACCTGATTGCGCTGCGCGGCGCTGTTGGTGTCGGCGCCGAAACGGCCGCCGTTTCGTACTTGGTCGGTCATGGTGAAGACTCCTTCATCGGGTAGGTGGTGAATAGCAGGGTGCCGATGGCCACTCCTGCAAGATTATCATTGTAAGGATGTTGCATCGTGCAGCGAATGTCCCTGGAAAACAGCGGTTTTGGTATGGACACCTATGACCAACAAGCCACCAAGCTCTGCGGTAAGGTCCTCCAACGGCACTGTGCCAAAACTTTTATTGCCGAATTTCTGTGACAACATCTTTCTGGAAAAGTTCATGAAAACCAAAGCCACTCTCGAATCAGCCGACGTCAAGCGCATCCTTGCGGCCGCCGAAGCCGAGGCGATCAAGAACCAGTGGGCGGTTGCCATCGCCATCGTGGACGATGGCGGACATCTGCTGGCCTTGCACCGTCTGGACGGCACGGCCGCCATTTCTGCGCACATTGCGCCAGCCAAGGCCCAAACCGCCGCGCTTGGGCGCCGCGAAAGCAAGGTGTACGAAGATGTGATCAATCAGGGCCGTACTGCGTTCCTGAGCGCGCCGCTGCTGGCCGGCATGTTGGAGGGCGGTGTGCCTATCTTGCAGGACGGCCAATGCATTGGTGCGGTGGGCGTGAGCGGCGTGAAGTCTTCTGAAGACGCGCAGGTGGCGCGCGCTGGTATCGCTGCGCTGTGAGAAAAAAAGGCTGGCTAACGGAGCACCAAGCTCCCTGGCTGGCCAAAAACGACGCCGGGCGATGATGCCCCGGGTCGACTCACGAGCGGTGGTGGCGCTGGAGGTGCCGCGTTATTTGGTCAGGATCAGTTTGCCCTGTCGGGTGGTTTTCAGGCGGTAAAGCATCCCTTGGTGCGCAATCGTCACCGAAGGCTGGCCGCGTAGCAAAGCCTCGCTGTTGATAGCAAATGGCTGCCTGGCTTCGGGCTGTGGCGCCAACTGAACGGCTAGCTGGTCTGCGCCTTGGTCCCCTGCGAGCTTTGTGTCTGGGGGATGCATGGATGGGCTCATGGCGCTTGCGGATCAGTGACAAAGCCGATTTTCTGCACGCCTGCGCGCTGCGCTGCGACCAAAGCCTGGGCCACACGCTCATAGCGCACCGCGCGGTCTCCGCGAATGTGCAGCTCGGGTTGTGGTTGCTGGATGGCGGCTTGCTGCAGACGCTGCTCAAAAACCGCGTCGGCCACCGGCTCGCCATCCCAAAAGTACGCGCCGTCTGCGGTCACCGTGAGGCGCACATTCTGCGGCTTGTCCAGCAGTTTCTCGTTGCTGGCGCGTGGCAGTTCAACATTGACCGCGTGTTTGATCACCGGTACCGTGATGATGAAGATGATGAGCAACACCAGCATCACGTCAATGAACGGGATCATGTTGATTTCGCTGAGCATCTGGTCGCTTTGCCCGTTGGGGTCTTGGGTTCCGATGGCCATGGGTCAGCCTCGCTTCAAGGGCAGCACCTTCGCGTCGCCGCCGGCGGTGACCCGCGCGCCGGTGACGAAGTAGGCATGTAAATCGTTTGCAAATCGGTTGAGCCGGTGCACGATGGTCTTGTTGCCGCGCACCAGCGCGTTGTAGCCCAACACCGCGGGGATGGCCACCAGCAGGCCGAGCGCGGTCATGATCAGCGCCTCGCCGATGGGACCGGCCACCTGGTCAATGCCCACCGTGCCTGCCGAGCTGATGCCCAACAGCGCGTGGTAGATGCCCCAGACGGTGCCGAACAAGCCCACGAAAGGCGCGGTGGAGGCGATTGACGCCAGCACGGTGAGGCCACTTTGGGCGCGGGCGGTGAAGTCGTCCAGGCTGTTGCGCAGGCTGCGCTCGATCCAGTCGCTCAGGTCGAGCTGGTCGTGCAATTGGGGCGTTTGGCGACCGTCCTGGTGCAGGATGTGCCGCGCTGCCTCCCGGCCCTCGGTGGCGAGCGCGCGGAATGGGTTGCCGTCGGTGCTGCCCAGCTTGTCGAGTCCCTCGGCAAAATCGCCGCTGTGCCAGAAGCCTTCGCAGGTTTTGGCCTGGCGCCGCTGGGCCCGCTGGTCAAGCGCTTTCCACAAGATGATGACCCAGGTCGCCAGCGACATCGCCAGCAGCACCAGCGCCACCGTGCGAATGACAGCGTCGCCCTGGGTCCAGACGTGGGCAATGCCCGATGAGGTGAATTGGGGGTCCATGAACAAAAACTCCGGGCTGGAAAAAAGGGGTGAGGAGAGCGAAAAGAAACGTGCAACGTGGGCGTGGCGCTACTCAAGAACGAAGTTGATTGGGATGTTGAACCACATGGCCTCGGGCACCCCCGCACGTTTGCCGGGCAGGTAGCGCCAGCGCTTGACGGTTTGAAGCGCCGCCTGATCCAGCCGTTCGTAACCACTGGAGGTGCGGACCTCTGCCTTACTGGCGCTGCCGTTGACCTCGATCCGGGCGCGGATTACCACCCGTCCCTGCTCTCCCATGCGCTTGGACAGCGGCGGGTAGGGCGGCGTTGGGTTGTTCAAGTAGTCGGCGCTGCTGGACGGCAGGTCCACCCGGGGTGGCGCGGGCGGCGCGGGCGGCGCGGGAAGAGCTGCCGGCGCTGTTTGGGCGACTTCGGCGACCACTGGCGCGCTGCTGGTGATCGGCTGCGGGGCGGTGACGGCGTCGGGCGCCCGCGGCGATGGCTCGGCCACTGCACCCGCCAGTGGTGATGGAGCCGGGCGAACCACTGGCTTGGGTGGTGGCGGCTGACGTGAAACGGGCTTGGGTGGCGTGGGCGTGGGCTTGGGTGTGGGGGGCTCGGGGGCTGCGGGCGCGACCACTGGTTGCGGCGGTTCAATCAAATTTGCCAGCACCTGCACCGGTATCACCAGCGCCACCGCGCGGCGCAACAAGCCGGTGTGCAGCGCCCACAACCCGAGCAGGTGCAAGCCGACCACGGTGATCACGATGATGAGGCGGCGGTCCATGGGAAAGGACAAAGCGGGGTGTCTCTTTGTGTCTGTGGGGGAGGGCGCGGCGGGGTGCGTGGCAAGGTCGCTGGCGCAAACCGTAGTCTAGGCTGGGAGAATTGGTGCAGCAAAGCGACTTTTCAGCCGGTTGGGGCTAACCGCGAAAAACCCACCATACCGAACCCAGAATCAGGATCAGACTGCCGCCTAGGATGAGAAGGCTCATGACCATGCCGTGCTTTCGTCAAGTTGTACTTTCAAAATTGATTTATTGTAAACGAGAATCGTTAGCATTTGTAGTCATGGAGTGGAAATGCGTTCAAGCCGGTGGCTGTTGTGCGGGCGCTGGCTATCACCTTGGGTCAGTCGCTCAGATCCCGGCCACCCGCCACCCGCCACCCGCCATCGCCATCGCCATCGCCATCGCCAACGCATCTTCAGTTCGTCGCGCAGCGGGCGCAGCACATGGTCCACGCCTGTCGCGCCGCTGGCCAGGCTGTGCAACACCGGCTTCCCGGTCCGCACCGCAGCGGCGCCGAGCAGCGTGGCTTTCAGCAGGTCGGTGCCGCGTCGAATAGCGCCGCCCACCAGCGCTGGAACCTGAACGGCCACCGCACAGACCACGGCGGGCAGCAACTCGGCGATGGCCGGCAGGGTGTCAAGCGAGCGCCCGCCGTGGTGGTGGACGATGACACCGGCCACGCCGTGCTCTATCGCCAAAAGCGTGTCTTGTCGGTGTGTGATGCCTTTGAGCAACCGCGGCAGGTCGGTGATCGAGTGCCGCCAGACGATGTTGTCTTAAATGGCCGCTTGGAGCAGGAGGTTGCCAAACAGGGCGCTCCGGCTGGGCAGCAGGTCTTGGGGCAACTGCACGCGGCGACCCGCCAGGTTGACGGTTTGGAACTGGGCAGCGTGCCTGTGGCCAGCGCGCCGTCCGCGGCCGCGCGCAAAGCAGAAGGTGCCGCCACTCTCAGCACAAGCGCTTCAAAGCCAGCTGCCACCACAGGTGCCGAACGCACGCTTGATCACTCAGCAGGTTCAGCTGAAACCACAAGGCGCTGCGATCGGCGTCGTCCAGCATCCGCTGAGCCACATCCTCTGGCGGCTGGATGGATTGGCAGCTCAGCACCAAGGCGGCGCCCTGGCCGACGCAGGCCACGGAGGTGGGCAGTTCGCCATGCGGATACGCCACCTACGGGTAGGCCATTGGCGCCACAAACAGCGGGTGTGTCAGCGTGCGCCCCAGCATGGAGGCGCGGGTGTAAGCCTGCGATCAGCCGAAGCACCCGGTGGGAGGGTTGGAAGCGCTGCCATGCCCGCGCGTTTTTCCCCAGGGTCCTTTCGTCGGCTGCGCCGCCATCAAAAGAGCCCAGCACCTGCGGGTTTCGCGCGTGGCGCGCGCGGAGTTTGAGAACAACAAGACTTGCCACGCCATCGGGGATGTGGCTTCTTGGGGGCTGTTTGGACGCTGCATTGGGCGCAGCGCTGGGGTCAGCGGGCCAGGCGTTGGGCCGCCCCAAGGCAGGTCCAGCCGCCTCGGGGGGGGATCGTAAACCCACCGCCGCCTAGGTTGGCCGGATCGCACAGAAAACGGTGCAGGAAAGCTCGGTGCCCACGTGTTCGATGCGATCGACGCCCAGGTCTTTCAGGCGGATCGCGTTGCCCAGGTGGTGGCCTTATTCGCTGGCTCGGGCCGCGCAGTGGTTGATACGCGCGATGGAGACGCGCAGCGCCACGGCGGCACCAGAAAAGAGCGTGCTGTGGTTGCGCCCGTTCGGCACCCTGTGGCGAATCGCCTTTGCCGTCTTGTTGTCGTGCGGCAGCTGCTGGTTGTTTTTGACACCGCGCGGTTGCAGGCCAGCGCTCTCGCGACCATCGGCCCAGGGTTCGTTGGCCAGCAGCATATTTGCCTGCGCCAGGTCGTCGGCCGAGAGGATGTTGGGGAGGTTGAGCAGCATCCTGGGCTTTGTGGGTTTCATGGTCACAGGGAGGGGCAACAGGAATGCAGCGCATTGGGCTGGTACTGCACGCCTGAGCGCTGGCTCCACTCGGCGACCTTCACGATACAGCCGCTGCTGGTGAGCGGCCCCTGCGGGATAAATTTGCTGCTGTGGTGGCCCTGCGCGCAGACCGAGTCAAGGTCTTGCATTTTCAGCGGCGTGCTGCGGTTGATCGCGGTGCCTGGGCCGAACGCGGCCAAGCTGGCTTGTGCGCCACCAGGTTGCAAGGTCGCTGGAGCAAGGTGGATGGTGCTGGCGCGCTGGTCGCGGGTGTACCAGCCTAGCCGAACCGGGCGGTGATTTCGTTGTCGCTGTGAGAGCGGTGAGGGTGGCCCTGGGTGAACGCGGTGGTGGAGCCAGCGTTGCGGTTGCTGGCCATGCCGACATCCGTCTTTGGGTCCAGCGGCCTCGCGGTTGTGGGGTCGGGTGAGGCGTCGGCGGGGTTGCTGGCAGAAAGCCTGGGGGCTGGGCCCTTGTCTAGGTCAGGCTGTTGTTCATGCTGTTGTTGTTGTCTGGGTGGTGGGGGCTTGCCTGGGAACTGTTGCGCTCGCCAATGCCCTTGCGGTCGGCGGAGGCGACACCTTTTTTGTCGATGCCGTTGCCGTTGCCGTTTTTTTTGGTTTGGGTGGCCATGGCGCTCAGGCGTCAGCCGGCGTCAGCCGGCGTCGGCCGGCGTTGTCGCCGGTTGTGATGCTGAAATAGCCGATCGCGCGGTGGTGGGCGTGTCCACCAGGCGTGAGATCGGCCCCGTGCTCGTCATTCAGGCGGTGCCGCTTGTTGACCATGTTTGATCGCGCTGCCGCTGGAGCCGCAGCCAAACAGCAGCGAGTCCGAGCCGCGCAGAAGCTCACCGCGGTCAAGGCCTAAGGAGTCGCGCCCGCATGAGGCGAAGTCCCGCATCCCGTCCGTAAAAATATCGCTCGTTTATCGCAGCGAAAAGCAGCGCTTGCGAATGCCTTCCTCACCACCCTCGGCGGCCAGGAAGTTGATGCCGCCGATGGCTTCGGGTACCACTCTCATGGCGTCCAAGTTGCCGTCGTCCATCACCTTGTTAATCACCGACGCGATCGACCGCGGCATTTCTCGCAGCTGCTGGCGGCCTTTGCTGAGGGTGGTTTTCATGGCGCGCGTGGTGCTTTGCTCTTGGCGCCCCAGCCGGCTCTCGCACCGCCATGGTTTTGAGCGTGGTCACAAGCGATGCGGTTTGCATCAGGGCGCTGAGCAAGCCAGCCCCCAGCGCGCCCAGGGGCTGGGTGGTTGACGCGTACTGAGGAATGCGGGTGGGGAGAAGCAGGGTTTGCAGACTGGGGACAACGAATAAGCGGTATGAGCAGGAGGAGCGGGCACAAGTTGCATGGGCCAGCAGACCGTTGATGTTGTTGGCCGGTTGCATCGCGCACGCAGGGGAAAACTGGCTGGGCGCTTGGAGAAAAGCTCAACGCAAACGGATCCCGCCACCATGAAAAAGGGCTAGAGCTGTCTGTGGCGCGGCAACAAAAAAACTATCGACCCCATATCAACTGCCAACTCGACGGCCAAATAGTCAAATGCTATCATTTATGTAGCGTTCAATCGTTATGCCCCTTTCTGAAAATCTCTGAAATCAAGTTACATGTCTCTCATCAACACCAAAGTTCAACCGTTTAAAACCCAGGCCTTTCACAACGGCAAGTTCGTTGAAGTCACCGATTCCAGCTTGCAAGGCAAGTGGTCGGTGCTGATTTTTATGCCCGCTGCTTTTACATTCAACTGCCCGACCGAAGTGGAAGACGCGGCCGACAACTATGCCGAATTCCAAAAGGTTGGTGCTGAAGTCTATATCGTCACCACCGACACCCACTTCTCGCACAAGGTGTGGCACGAGACCTCGCCTGCTGTGGGCAAGGCCAAATTTCCGTTGGTGGGCGATCCAACCCATGTACTAGCCAACATGTTTGACGTGTACATCCCCGAAGAAGGTCTGGCGCTGCGCGGCACTTTTATCATAAACCCCGAGTTGCAGATCAAGACGATGGAAGTGCATTCCAACGAGATTGCCCGCGACGTAAAAGAAACCTTGCGCAAGCTCAAGGCTGCCCAGTACACCGCCAAGCACCCTGGCGAAGTATGTCCAGCCAAGTGGAACGAAGGCGCCAAGACGATCGCGCCTTCGCTGGAGTTGGTCGGGAAGATCTGACCCACCCGCGCGCCACGCTTGCCGCGGGTCCCCCCCTCAAAGGGGAAAAGTCTGCGGCCCTACAAAAAGCGACCCCGCAGCGACTCCGCGACTTTCTGGTGGGAGACATCGCTCACCCTGAATTTGACTGTGATCCGTACCGCAGACCCATGGGCTTCGCTGAGGCCCATGCACCAGCGGCACCCCAGCGCACCAATTTTTTATTTTGAAGGAATTCGCTATGCTTGAATCCAACCTGAAAACCCAGCTAACAACCTATTTGGAGATGCTGCGCCAGCCGATTCGACTGATTGCGTCGCTGGACGGAGCCGAGTCCTCGGCCGAGATGCGGGAGCTGCTGGTGGAGATCGCCGGCCTTTCCGACAAGGTCTCCTTCGACGATTCGGGCAGCGATGTGCGGACACCGTCGTTTGTGGTCGCTCGTGAGGGCGAAACCACGGGTGTGCGCTTTGCGGCCATCCCGCTGGGCCACGAGTTCACTTCGCTGGTTCTGGCACTGCTGTGGACCGGTGGCCACCCGCCTAAAGTTGATGCCGAAGTGATCAAGCAGATCAAGGGCTTGGATGGCGAGCATCACTTCGAGGTGTATGTGAGCCTGTCTTGCCACAACTGCCCGGACGTGGTGCAGGCCGCAGCGTTGATGACCATCGTCAACCCGAAGATCCACACCGTGGTGATAGATGGCGCGCTGTTCCAAGAAGAGGTAGAGCGCCGTCAGGTGATGGCAGTACCGGTTATGTACCGCAATGACGAGGTGTTTGGCTCTGGCCGCATGCTGCTGGAGGAAATTGTGGCCAAGCTGGACGTGAAATCGGACGAGCGCGAGGCAGCGAAGCTGAACGACAAAGATCCGTTTGATGTTCTGATCGTTGGCGGCGGCCCAGCTGGCGGCGCTGCTGCGATATACGCAGCGCGCAAAGGCATTCGCGTCGGCTTGGCAGCCGAGCGTTTTGGTGGCCAGACGAACGACACCATGGCAATTGAGAACTACATCAGTGTGCTGGAGACCGACGGTCCGAAGTTCGCCGCCGCCTTGGAAGCGCAGGTGCGTCACTACGAGGTGGATTTGATGAACCTGCAGCGCGCCAACAAGCTCATTCCTGCCAGCGAGCCGGGCGGCCTGATTGAGATTCAGCTCGCCAACGGCGGCTCGCTCAAGAGCCGCAGTGTGATCTTGTCCACCGGCGCACGCTGGAGAAATGTCAACGTACCGGGCGAGAATGAGTACCGCAACAAGGGTGTGGCTTATTGCCCGCACTGCGATGGGCCGCTGTTCAAGGGAAAAAAAGTAGCGGTGATTGGTGGTGGTAATTCTGGCGTCGAGGCTGCGATTGATTTGGCGGGCATCGTGCAGCATGTTACACTGGTCGAATTTTCCGATGCGCTGAAGGCCGATGCGGTGCTGGTCAGCAAGCTGAAAAGCCTGCCCAACGTGACGGTTCAAGTCAACGCTCAAACGACCGAGATTACCGGCGCCAATGGTCAGGTCAATGGCCTGCGCTACAAGAGCCGCGCAAGCGGCGAAGAGCACCTGGTCGAGTTGGCTGGTGTGTTTGTGCAGATCGGTCTGGTGCCCAACACCGAGTGGCTGAAAGGTTCTTTGGACCTGAGCCGTTTCGGTGAGATCGAAGTCGACGCCAAAGGCCACACCAGCCTGCCTGGCGTCTTCGCCGCAGGTGACTGCACCACGGTGCCGTTCAAGCAGATCGTGATCGCCGCCGGTGACGGCTCTAAGGCCGCCCTAAGTGCGTTTGACTACCTCATCCGCCAGCCGTCGGTCGTGGTCTCGACCACCGAACAACGCGAAGTCAGCACAGCCTGAACAACAGGTGTTTTCCAGGCATTGGAAGATGGCTCGGGCGCTGCGCAGCAACGCACGCTGGCGCCTGTCTGGGCACCGCTGATAGCTGTTTAAACCCGAATAAATTTGGCTGCGATAAATGGCGGCGAAATGTGGTGATCGACACTGGTGGCCATTTGGAACGATGGAGCTTGCGGGCCACTTTCGTTGCGCAGCAGATATCTGCGCCACCGGTAGGCACCGATTGCCGATTGAGCCACTGCGTGGCTGCGGCACAAGGTTTAGACCAGTTTCTGGGGCCAGTCCAAAGATTTCCGATGCTCAATGGGATTGGCAAGCAAAGCCTGGGAACCTGTTGGAATGCTGAGAACAAACTGTGGCTCGACTCTGGGTCACAAGTAGCCAGTCTCGGACATACCAGCAAGGACGAAGCACGAGATGTTTTTGTAGAGTCTGGAGGTATAGAGTTGCCTGGAAACGCACCTTGGTACCGCTGGTGCCTGATCCGAACATACCGTGTTTGTTGGCCTGCCCGGAGGGACTCGAACCCCCGACCTGCTGCTTAGAAGGCAGCTGCTCTATCCGGTTGAGCTACGGGCAGAAAGGCTTATCTCGCCATACAAAAAAAGCCCACACAGTGGGCTTTTTTCTTGCTGGCAATGGTCGGAGCGGCGGGATTCGAACTCGCGACCCTCTGCTCCCAAAGCAGATGCGCTACCAGGCTGCGCTACGCTCCGACTAAGCTCTTATTGTATCTGCTCCGAATCGCCTTTTTGGCAGACCCTTCAAATATTGGTGGCTGGTGTAACAGAGAACCAGCGGCTTGTTTCGACCGCTTTTTTCGTGCAGCTAAAGGCGGTTTAAGGTTGACGAACTCGGTTGCGTTACCGGTACCAAAACCTTGCAAAAATCTGCAAGGGCGGGCACATAAGCGCTGGCAGATCTGCTGTAACCAGCGTCTCAGCTGCCACGCGTGACCGGCATTTCCGCTTCGGTTTTCACCGCCATGTACTTGGCAAGTTCCAGCCTGGCGATCGACTGGCGGTGCACCTCGTCGGGCCCATCGGCCAGGCGCAACGTACGCTGGCCAGCGTAGCTGTAAGCGAGGGGGAAATCGTCGCTGACGCCGCCGCCGCCGTGGGCCTGAATCGCCATGTCGATGATGTCGCAGGCCATGTTGGGCGCCACTACCTTGATCATCGCGATTTCGGCCTTGGCTACCTTGTTGCCCGCCGTGTCCATCATGTAAGCGGCTTTCAGCGTGAGCAGGCGCGCCATCTCGATACGGCAGCGCGCGTCGGCGATGCGTTCGTGCCAGACCGACTGGGCCGAGACTGGTTTGCCAAAGGCCACGCGGCTGTTCAGGCGCATGCACATGAGTTCCAGCGCACGTTCAGCCGCACCTATCGAGCGCATGCAATGGTGGATGCGACCTGGGCCAAGGCGGCCCTGGGCGATCTCGAAGCCACGGCCCTCGCCCAGCAGCAGGTTGCCCGCAGGAACACGGACGTTTTGCAGCTTCACCTCCATGTGACCGTGTGGCGCATCGTCGTAGCCGAATACCGACAGCGCCCGCACCACTTGGATACCTGGTGTGTTGGCGGGTACCACGACCATGGACTGCTGGGAGTGCCGTGGCGCGTCGGGATCGGTTTTGCCCATCACGATGTAGACCGCACAACGTGGGTCACCGGCGCCCGACGACCACCACTTCACACCGTTGATCACGTAATCGTCGCCGTCGCGCTCGATGCTGCACTGGATGTTGGTGGCGTCTGAAGAAGCGACCGCCGGTTCGGTCATCAGGAAAGCCGAGCGGATCTCGCCGCGCAGCAGCGGTTCCATCCAGCGGTCCTTGATGTCTTCGCTGGCGTAGCGCTCCAGCGTTTCCATGTTGCCGGTGTCGGGCGCTGAGCAGTTGAAGATTTCAGCAGCGAAGGGCACGCGGCCCATGATCTCGCACAGCGGTGCGTATTCCAGGTTGGTCAGACCTTCGGTTGCGCGCGCACTGCTGGGCAGAAACAGGTTCCACAGCCCGGCGTCGCGTGCTTTGGGCTTGAGTTCTTCGACGATGGTGGTGGGAATCCAGGCATTGCCCCTTTGGCGGTTCTCCGCGATTTCAGCGTAGAAGCGGCCCTCGTTGGGGTAAATGTGGCCGTCCATGAAGGCAAGCAGCTTCGTTTGCAGGTTTTTGACCTTGTCGGTGTAGTCGAATTGCACGGAGATCTCCTGTGGGGGTCGGGTCGTTAAGGGGTTCGGATCACGTGGCGCTGGCGAAGCGCCAGGCGAGTTCTGCCAGCGGACGGGCACCGGCAGCCGAGGAGGCCGCTTGCGCGCTCGATGCCGTGCCCAGCTCCACCCGCTTGGCAATGCCTTGCAAGATGGCGGCGAGCCGGAACAGGTTGTAGGCCAGGTAGAAATTCCAGTCGGCCTGCAGCTGCGCTGGTGTGACAAAGCCGGTGCGCTCGCAGTAGCGCGCGATGTACTCGGCCTCGGTCGGGATGCCCAGCTGTACAACATCAAGGCCACCGATGCCGCGGAATGCGCCCGGCGGAATATGCCAGGCCAGGCAGTGGTAGCTGAAGTCAGCCAGCGGGTGGCCGAGCGTGGAGAGCTCCCAGTCGAGCACAGCCAGCACACGCGGCTCGGCGGGGTGAAAGATAAGGTTGTCCAGCCGGTAGTCGCCATGCACGATGGACACCATCGATTCGTCGCGCGCCATCGCCGGGATGTTCTGTGGCAGCCACGCCATCAGGCGGTCCATCTCAACGATGGGCTGGGTGATGGACGCCATGTACTGCTTGGACCAGCGACCGATCTGTCGCTCGAAGTAGTTGCCTGGCTTGCCATAGCCGTGCAAGCCAACCGCGCTGGGGTTTACCTTGTGCAGCGCCGCCAACACGCGGTTCATCTCGTCGTAAACAGCCTGACGCTGGGATTTCTCAATATCGGGCAGCGACTGGTCCCACATCACCCGACCGTTCACACACTCCATGACGTAGAAGGCGCGACCGATCACCGACTCGTCTTCACACAAAGCCAGCATCTTGGCCACGGGCACATCGCTGTCTTGCAGCGCACCCATCACGCGAAATTCCCGCTCGATCGCGTGCGCTGAGGGCAGCAGCTTGGCAACCGGGCCAGGCTTGCTCCGCATGACATAGGCGGCAGAGGGCGTGAGCAGTTTGTAGGTGGGATTTGACTGGCCACCTTTGAACATTTCGACTTTCAGCGGGCCTTCACAACCGGGCACGTGCGCCTGCAGCCATGTTGAAAGAGCGACCATATCGACGACGTGATGATCGGACACTGGACAGGTGCCGGTGAAGCTGCTTTGATCGAACATGGGTGGTGGGTTGTCAGAAGAGGGTGGACGCCGGAAGGTCAAGACTCGGCTTCAGCAAAGCGCATCAGCAATCCGCGGTCGCGCACCACCAGACCACCCTGCTCGATGCGGATGGCGTTCTCGCGCTCCATGGCTTTTAGCTCTTGGTTGACCCGTTGGCGCGAAGCGCCGAGCAGCTGCGCCAGCTCTTCCTGCGCGAGCTGCAGCCCAATGCGCATCTCGCTGCCGTCCGGCTGGCTCGGGACGCCATAGCTGCGTGCCAGGTGCAACAGTTGCTTGGCCAAGCGCGCGCGCAGCGGCAGGGTGTTGAGGTCTTCCACCAAGCCAAATAGGTTGCGGATGCGCCGGGCGTGGAGGCGCATCATGGCCTCGTAGAGCTCGACGTGGGTGGCGAGGATTTTCTGAAAATCGCTGCGTGAGACGCACAGCAGAGTGGTGGTGCCGTGTGCGTAAGCGTCGTGGGTGCGCTGGTCGCCATCGAACATCGCCACATCGCCAAACCACACGCCCGGCTCCACGTAAGTCAGCGTGATCTGTTTGCCCGAAAGCGAAGTTGAACTCACGCGCACCGCGCCTTTGGCCACCGCAGACCACTCGTTGGGCGGATCGCCGCGGGCAACGATAAAGTCGCTGTCCTTGTATCGCTTGACGTAGGCGCATCGCAGAATGTCGTGTCGAAGAGAGGGTGAAAGATTGCCGAACCAGCGACCACCGTTGATCGCCTCGCGTTCTTCCATTGTCAGGATTGGTTCGTCCATGGTCTGTCTTGTGAGTGACTGAAAGGGAGCCCATTGTCACCAGGGGGACCGGGGGAAAACATTGAGGCTTGTTCGCGGACCTGCGCCGCGTATGGCTTGTGTTTAAGCAGCATGGCTGCTGTGGTGACCACAAACGATCACCGGTAATGGGCAGGGCGCTTGGCGAGAAAGGCTGCAATGCCTTCGCCGCCGTTGGCGTGGTGCAAGTTGCGCACGAAGTGGTCGCGCTCCTGGTCGAGCTGCTGGTGCAATGTGGTTTGCTGCGCCTCGTTGACCAGTTCCTTGATGCTCGCGATCGCAGTGGGTGCACGCCCGTTGAGACGTTCGCACAGAGCGAGGGTGCCCTCAAGTGCCGAACCCTGAGGACACACCGCATGGACCACACCAAGCTGCTGCAGGCGCTCGGGGTCGATGCGCTCACCCAGCATGAGCAGCTGCAATGCCGTGGCGCGGGGCAAGGCGCGTGTCAGGCTCCAGCTGGCACCGCCATCGGGCGAGAGGCCAACGTTGGCGTAAGCCATCACGAACACGCTGTTATGGGCCGCCACGATGAAGTCGCAGGCCAACGCCAACGAAAAGCCCGCCCCTGCGCACGAGCCTTCCACCGCGGCTGCTACCGGCTTGGAGAAGCTGCGGATGGTCTCGATCCAGTTGTGCAGGCCTTCGATGCTCTGCGCTTGCACCGCCGGTGGTTGCTGTCGGTTGGCCAGCAGGCGTTGCAAGTTGCCCCCGGCGCAAAAATGGTGCCCTTCGCCGGTGATGACCACGCTGCGCACCTCGGGGCTGCTTTCTGCCACACCCAGCGCCTCGATGCCGGCCGCGTAGATGTCTGGGTCCAGCGCGTTGCGGTGGTCTGGGTTGCTGATGGTCAGCACCATGGTCTGACCATGGCTGTGGCTTTTGAGGCTGGCGGTCATGGGTTATTCCTCCTGCATCAGGCTCAGCCCGAGCGCGCCGCGGCGGCGCAACCAGGGCGACGGGCGGTAACGCGGATCGCCGTAAACCGTCTGCATGTTGAACAAAATTTCCAGCACGTTGGCCGGGCCAATGCGGTCGCCCATGGCCAGCGGTCCCATCGGGTAACCCAGGCCGAGGGTGACCGCGACTTCCAGATCGGCTGGCGAACAAATGCCTTGCTGACATATGTCGGCTGCGATGTTGACAATGCCCGCCACCACGCGCTGGGTGACGAAGCCACCGCTGTCGCGGATCACGCTGACGGCCTTGCCGTCGCGGGCGAAGAGTGCGTGGGCGGCGTTGCGCATGTCGCTGCGGGTGGCGGGGTTGGTGGCCAGCACCCGGCGTCGGGTGGTCTTGTCGTCGAGCATCGTGTCGATGCCAACGGTACGTGCGGGGTCGAGGCGCTCGACAGCGGCCAGTGTGGTCACGTCCAGGCCAAGCGGCGCCACCAGGATCAGGGCGGCGGCGGAGGGTACAGAGGCGGTTTCGATGCTCGCACCCAGCTCTTCGAGCAGCTGGAAAAGCTCGACGCGGCGTGCCGCCTTGGACGACACCCACACCGGTGGCAGTGAGGCCACCGCAGGCACGGCCGGCTCGGGCGGGAGTTGCGCCACGCCTTTTTCGTAAGCGTAAAAGCCAGCACCCACTTTTTTCCCCAACAGACCACCGGCCAGGCGCTGCGCGGTGATGACGCTGGGCCGGTAGCGAGGCTCTTCGAAGTACTGGTGGTAGATCGACTCCATCACGGGGTGCGACACATCGAGCGCGGTGAGGTCCATCAGCTCAAACGGGCCGAGGCGAAACCCCATCTGATCCCTGAGGATACGGTCGGTGGTGGCAAAGTCGGTTACCCGTTCGCCCACCAACCGCAGCGCCTCGGTGCCGTAGCCCCGACCGGCGTGGTTGACGATAAAGCCTGGCGTGTCTTGGGCCGATACAGGTGTGTGACCGAATTGCTTGGCATATGCCGAAAGCTGAGCGCAAACCTTCATTCCGGTCTTGAGGCCCGCGACTACCTCAACCACGCGCATCAACGGCACCGGGTTGAAGAAGTGGTAGCCCGCAAGCTGATGTGGGCGCTGAAGCGAGGCCGCGATTGCGGTGATTGAAAGAGACGATGTGTTGGTGGCCAGCACCGCGTCTGGCCGCACAACGCGCTCCAGCTCGGCAAACAGCTGGCGCTTCACCTCCATCTGCTCTACCACCGCTTCGATCACCAAATCGCAACATGAGAGCGCCGCCAGGTTGTCCACAGCACGCACCTGACCCAGGTAGGCATCCGCCTTGGTCAGATCGATTCTTCCTTTGGCTGCCAGTGTTTGCCAGGTGGTCTGCAGCGCGCTGCGAGCAGCATCGGCAGCGCCGGGCTTGCTGTCATAAAGAAGAACGTTGCTGCCTGCTTGGGCCGCCATCTGTGCGATGCCCCGGCCCATTGCGCCGGTTCCGACCAGGCCGGTTGTGTGGAATATGGCTTGCATTGGAGGTGCTTGTTGAAAGGGGAGCCGGCGCATCTGCTGGCAGACCCAAATGGGTCAGCCAAGCCAAGGTTGCGGGCGGGCTGTGGCTGTTGACAGGCAACACGCCCGCAGCGGTTTCGCATGTCTGGGTAAAAGGCTTGCTCTGCCACCGCTCAGCGGCGTACCTGGAGTGCGCCGGGATTGACGATGTTGGTGGGGGTTCCCTTGATGAAGTTGATCACGTTGTCGAAGGCGGCGGAGAAATAGGCCTCGTAGTTGTCTTGCTCGACGTAGCCGATATGCGGCGTACAAATGCAGTTCTCCAAGCGCAACAGCGCATGGCCTTGCAAAATAGGCTCGGACTCGAACACATCGACCGCAGCGATACCGGGTCGCCCCCGGTTCAGCGCGGCCAGCAGGGCATCGGGCTGAATGATCTCGGCCCGCGATGTGTTGACCAACATGGCGGTCGGCTTCATGCGGGAGAGGTCTTCAAAGGTGACGCAGCCCGTGCTGGTGTCGCCCAGGCGAAGGTGGAGCGACAGCACATCGGACGACTCAAAAAAACCGGCTTTGCTGGTGGCCACATCGAAACCATCGGCTGCTGCGCGTGCCCGCGCGGCTTCGCTACCCCAGATCACCACACGCATGCCAAACGCCCGCCCATAGCCCGCCACCAGCTGGCCGATGCATCCGTAACTCCAGATGCCCAAAATTTTGCCGCGCAGTACCGTTCCCATACCAAAGTTGACCGGCATGGACGCCGCCTTCAAACCCGCTTGTTGCCACGCACCATGTTTGAGGTTGGTCACATACTGAGGGATACGGCGCGCTGTCGACATGATCAATGCCCAGGTGAGCTCCGCTGTGGAATAAAGCGAGCCCACGCCCTCAGCCACCGCAATGCCCCGTTCGGTACAGGCGCCAACATCAATGTGCGATCCAACCTTGCCGGTTTGCGCGATCAATTTGAGGCGCGGCAGTTTTGCCACCAGTTGGGCGTTGATGTGGGTGCGTTCCCGTATCAGCACCAGCACTTCGGCATCTTTCAAACGAATCGACAGTTGCCCCACACCCTTGACGGTGTTGGTGAAAACCTTGGCTGGGTAGGCTTCCAGTTTGCTGGCGCAGGGAAGCTTGCGCACAGCGTCTTGGTAGTCGTCGAGGATCACGATATTCATGCGCGCTATTGTGACCGCACGGTTTGTTGTTGACCGGCTGGCGCACGTCTGCACGGCTGCGACTTACCAGGGCCGAAGCGCGCCCGCTCAATCGGTGTATGCCAACATCTCAGCGCGCAGCGCTGAGTGGCTCAAATACCCGTCGCTAGCTGCTTTTGTTCCATGGCCACCAGCCGGTCCAGCTCGGCACACACATCGCGCATGCGCCCAGCGATGACGATCCGGCTGTCAGCGCCCCAGGGCTCGGCACTGCCGCCCCGCCGCACCGTGGCGCTGGTTCGTGTGGCGGCCAAGTGCGCGCCGGCGCGCTCGCCCAATACCTTGGGTGTCGCGCTGCGCAACGGCCCATGCCGGCCCAGCCAGCCGGCGCGTGCAAACCGCTGCAGTACCTGCGGCGGCGTGCGCCGCGCAGGTACTGCGCTGCGCTGCGGCAACCAGCTGTCGATGATCAACAAAGGCGCACGCCAGGTGCTGGTGCTGAACAAAATTCCCATGTGAAACTCCAGAAATAGGGGTTGGACACAGGCAGGATTGTTGAAAAATTCGCCACCGCAGGGATGGGTTGAGCGACCTGTTGCTCGCTCAACCAAACGCCCGCCACCCACGGTGACGACAGATCCGAAGCCGGATCAGATCGAAAAACTGTTGCGTATCAGGCCCACCGCCAGGCCTTCAATCTCGAACGGTTCTCCAGGCTCGACCACGATGGTTTTGAAGTCGGAGTTTTCGGCGCGCAGCTCGATGCGATCGCGTTGACGCATGAAGCGCTTCACGGTCACGTCTTCACCCAGTCGGGCCACCACAATTTGGCCGTTCTTGGCCTCCTTGGTCGATTGCACCGCGAGCAGGTCGCCGTCGAGAATGCCCACGTCGCGCATCGACATGCCGCGCACCTTGAGCAGATAGTCGGGCGCGCGCTGAAACAGGCTTCGTTCCAGCTGGTAGGTTTGATCCACATGCTCCTGGGCCAGGATGGGAAAGCCAGCTGCCACCCGCCCGATGAGGGGAAGCATGAGCTGCGACAGGCTGGGCAGCGGCAGAGTAAGCTGGCGTGCACGCGCCGAGTTGATGGATTGCAGGTCTTCGCGACGCAACCGGATGCCGCGGGAGGTGCCACTCACCAGCTCGATCACACCCTTGCGTGCCAGGGCTTGCAAGTGTTCCTCGGCTGCATTGGCTGATCTGAAGCCGAGTTCGGTTGCAATTTCTGCCCGGGTTGGCGGTGAGCCGGTGCGCGCAATGGCATTTTGGATCAGCTGCAAAATCTGCTGTTGGCGTGCGGTGAGTTTCGGTGCGGGGCGGTGCAAATCGTTCATGGTGGCCTTGTGAAGAGCTGTGCGTCTATCCAGTGGCTGTATTTTTAACCAGCTATAGGAAATTGGCAAGTGAATCAGAACAGTGAGGGCTTTTGTGCGCCCGGGATCACCGTGGTGCTCGCCACGGGCGGCACGATCGCAGGGCGCTCTGCCCACGCCGATGACCATGTGGGCTATGTGGCAGCCCAGGTGGCCGTGGCCGATCTGCTGGCCGCAGCACCTGGGCTGACTGGCCTGCCGCTGGAAGGCGAGCAAGTGGCCCAAATCGACAGCAAAGACATGTCACTTCAGGTCTGGCAGGCTTTGGTGAGGCGATTGGTACATCACCTGGCCCGTCCGGAGGTGGGCTCTGTGGTGATCACCCATGGCACCGACACGCTTGAGGAAACCGCCTATCTATTGCATGTGCTGTTGCAGCCGACCAAGCCGGTGGTGCTGACCTGTGCCATGCGCCCAGCGACCGCGCTGATGGCCGATGGACCGCAAAACATCAGCGATGCGGTGGCACTGGCGCGTCATCCTGCGTCCAGCGGTGTGGTGGTGGTGTGTGCTGGCCAGGTGCATGCCGGTCTGGATGTCAGCAAGGTGCATAACCACCGACTGGATGCCTTCGACTCGGGGGACGCTGGTGCACTGGGCACGATGGAGGTCGGTCAGCTGCGACAACTCCGCGCTTTTGCGGCGCCGGTTCAGCCCACGGCGGTAACAGCGCTGCGGCTCGAACGGTTTCTCTCGGCTGTCGCCTTGCCACGGGTGGCCCTGCTGACCAGCCATGCGGATGCGGACGGCGACGGGGTGCGGGCTTGGCTCGCGCAGCCAAGCGCACGGCCGCTGCGCGGAATGGTGGTTGCTGGAACGGGCAACGGTTCGGTAAACCAGCTGCTGGAGGCGGCTTTGGCTGAGGCCCAGGCTGGCGGTGTGCGTGTTGTGCGCACCACCCGTTGCGCCTGGGGGGCGGTGCTGCCGCGACCAGGACAAATGTTGCCCGAGATTAGCAGTTTGTCTGCGGTCAAGGCGCGCTTGGCGCTGGCGCTTGAATTGTTGGCAAGCTGATGCTGTCCAACGCTGCGGTGTCCAGAAATTGCTTGGCGTAGCGACGAAAAAAAGCCCGGCGGTTGCCGGGCGCGGTGTTGGGGTAATCGAGGCGCGTCAGTCAGACAGCGCTTTTAGCGCCCGCGAGGTGATCTCCTCCACAGCGCCGGAACCGCTGATGGCCCGGTATCTGGGTGCGGGATCGGTCGAGGCTTTTGCCCACTGGCTGTAGTAATCCACCAGCGGACGGGTTTGCGCGCTGTACACATCAAGGCGTTTTTTGACCGTTTCTTCCCTGTCGTCTTCGCGTTGGATCAGCGGCTCAGCGGTGACATCGTCCTGGCCGGCGACCTTTGGCGGGTTGAATGTGAGGTGGTAAGTGCGGCCGGATGCGGGGTGCGAGCGCCGCCCGCTCATGCGCTCGATGATCGCGTCGAACGGCACATCTATCTCCAGCACGTAGTCGAGCTTCACACCCGCCGCCTTCATTGCATCGGCTTGGGGAATGGTGCGCGGGAAGCCGTCGAACAGAAAGCCGTTGGCGCAGTCGGAATGGGTAATGCGCTCTTTCACCAGATCGATGATCAGATCGTCGCTGACCAAGCCCCCCGACGCCATGACGCCCTGGGCTTGCAGACCAAGCGGGGTACCGGCCTTCACCGCAGCACGCAGCATGTCGCCGGTGGATATCTGGGGGATGCCGTACTTCTGGCAGATGAAGGTGGCCTGGGTGCCTTTGCCGGCGCCCGGAGCGCCCAACAGAATCAGTCGCATCGCTGTCCTTGGTAGGGAGTGTTGTTGGGGGCTGTTTGTGTCGCACAGCCGCCCCTCGGGAGAGTCTCCGGGGGCGTCGCGGGCGAGGATAGCACGCAGTTTCTGCACCTCTCCTTACAGAGAGTAAACCCACCCAACAGGGTCTAAACAGAGCCTAAAAAGCACCGAAAACAGCGCGTACGCGCGCCAAGTCCTCGGGTGTGTCGACGCCAGCGCCGGGTGCTTGAGCGCTGATGTGCACCGCGATGCGCTCGCCATGCCACAGCACGCGCAGCTGCTCCAGCGATTCGGTGCGCTCCAGCGGCGATGTTTCCAGCGTGGGAAAGCGGCGCAAAAAACCGGCGCGGTACGCGTAGAGCCCGATGTGGCGCAGCGGCGCTGGGGTGGGCAGGGTGTCGGCGTTTGCACCTGGAGCCATGCCATCGCGCCACCAGGCGATCGGGGCGCGGCTGAAGTACATCGCTCTGCTGCTGCGGTCAAGCACCACCTTCACGACGTTGGGGTTGAGGAAGTCGGCCATGACGTGGATAAGGTGAGCGGCGGTGCTCATCACGCAATCGGGTCGCGCTTGCAGCTCGGCTGCCACGGCGCCGATCAGGCTCGGCTCGATCAAGGGCTCGTCACCTTGCACGTTGACCACCACTGCGTCGTCGGCCAGGCCGATCAGCTCGCAGGCTTGTGCCAACCGATCGCTGCCGCAGCTGTGGTCGCAGCGGGTGAGCACGGCGGGAATGCCGTGGGCTTGGCAGGCCTGCACGATACGCGGGTGGTCTGCTGCCACCACGCACTGGTCTGCTCCGCTTTGGAGCGCTCGCTGTGCCACGCGCACCACCATCGGAATGCCAGCGATATCGGCCAGCGGCTTGTCGGGCAGCCGGGTAGAGGCCAGCCGCGCCGGAATCAGCACGGTGAAGCCAGGGCTGACGCGGGTTTTGTTCATGGCGCGGGTGGCCGCGACGGGGCTTTGGGACGCTCGGCCTCTTCCTCGCTGAGGGTGCGTGCCTCGTGCTCCAGCAGGATGGGAATGCCATCGCGCACCGGGTAGGCCAGCCGCGCGCTGCGCGAAAGGAGTTCCTGGTGATCGCGCAAGTAAATCAAAGGGCCCTTGGTGACAGGGCAGACCAACAGGTCAAGCAGTTTGGTGTCCATCCCATGATGATAATTGGCGCGGGGTTCAAGGGCGGAATTTGCGGGCCGCACCCAGCGGCTTCAGCGCCGCATCTATTGCCAAGAAAAAACCGGCGTCGGGTAAGAGTTCCAGTGGCGCCACCCAAACCCGTTGCCGCCACGCTGGCGCCCCATCCACCAACAAGGAGGCGAGTTTGACCGCGTCTTTTTCGGTGCCGATCAGCGGCCCGCTGCTGCGGGTGAGTACCTCTTGGTAAGCCGCTGCATCGGCATGGTCAGGCAGCGAGATTTCCTGAGCCAGCGTGAGGCCTCGTGCGCGCAACATGGTGAAGAAAACGCTGGGTCGCGCGATGCCCGCAAGCGCTGTCAGCGGCTGGTCGCGCAGCGCCGACAACGGGCGTTTCTCTCCTGCTAGGTTGTAAACGCCGTCGGCGAGGCGTCGCCGGGCATCAAAGCGGGGGATGCCGCCGGTGGCGAGTACCAGGGCCGGCGCGCCTTCACGGCGCTGCACCAGCAACATGTCTGGCCGATAGCGGTTGCTTTTGGCTGGCGGCCAGGGCTCACGCAGCAAGCCCGCTGGCAGCGGCCAGCCGTTGCCGGTACCGCGCTCGTCAAACACCGCAATCGACAGGTCGCGCTCAAGGGCGAGGTGCTGCAGCCCGTCGTCACACAAGATGACATCGACATCCGGGTGCCACGCCAGCAACGCACGCGCGGCCTCGACGCGGCGGCGCGCCACGCACACCGGCGCGCTGGTTGTCTGGTGGATCAGCAGCGGTTCGTCGCCGACCTCACTGGGCTCGCTGGTGCTGCCCACCTGCACCAGCGCGTCGCCCGCTCGACCGTGGCCGCGCGAGACCACACCCGGTCGCCAGCCTCGGTGCTGCAGGTGCTGTACCAGCGCGATCACGGTGGGCGTCTTGCCCGCGCCCCCGGCCACCACATTGCCGACCACGATCACCGGCACTGGCAGACGCTCGCTTTTCAGCCAGCCGGCGGTGTAGCCAACGCGGCGTAGGGCGCTGATTGCAGCGAGCAACTGGCCCAGTGGCCACAGCAGCCGCGCTGGCAATCCTCGGCGTTGTGTCCAGGCTTGCAAGCGGGCTTCACGCCGCGCCCGCGCTTTGTGTGGCGAGCCAATCATGGCGTCAGGGCCGAGAGTCTGCACCCGGCTGCTGGGTCGCAAAGGTGATCTGAACCAATCCAGCACGGCGCGCGGCGTCCATCACATTGATCACCGACTGGTGCGTGGCGGTGGCATCGGCGCTGATGATCACCACCATCTCGCGGTCCCCGTGTGCGGCAGCGGCAAGCGCCCGCGTGAGCTGCTCGACGCTCACACCATCCAGCACCGCTTGGTTGATGGCGTAGCGGCCGTCGCTGCCCACAGCCACGATCATCTCCTTTGAATTTTGGCGCTGTGCCTCGGCGTCGGCCACTGGCAGGTTCACCTTCAGTTCGGTGAACTTGCTGTAGGTTGTGGTGAGCATCAAAAAGATGAGTACCACCAAGAGAATGTCGATGAACGGGATCAGATTGATCTCGGGCTCGTCGCGAGTGCCAGGGCGAAAGTTCATGGGGTGTCTCGGGATGTCGCGGGCGCTTACTTGCGCAGGCTCATCAGATGCCTCGCGAAGCGATCGGCTGCCAGCTCCATGGTCAGCAGGTAGCCGTCTACCTGGCCTCGGAAGTAGCGCCAGAAAATGAGCGCGGGAATGGCGATCATCAAACCGAAGGCGGTGTTGTAAAGCGCAATTGAAATGCCGCGCGCGAGCTGTTCCGGGTTGCCACCGCCGCTCGCACCGCCCATGCCGCCGGCGCTGCCCTGGGAGCCGAAAATTTCGATCATGCCGATCACCGTGCCCAGCAAGCCGAGCAACGGCGAGGCCGAAGCGATGGTGGCCAGCGCACCCAGGTAGCGCTGCAGCGTCGCCGCTGCCTGGCGTCCGGCGCCTTCCAGCGCCGCACGCAGGTCTTGCTCGGTGGCGAGGGGGTTGCTGTCGAGGGCGCGAAAGCCGCTGGCCAGCACCGCGCCCAGGGTCGAACTTTGCTCCAATTGGATCACCACATCTCGCCTAAGAACACCCTTGCTCGACACCATGATCACCTCGTCAAGCAGCTTCGGCGGCACGATATTGGCGGCATTGAGGCTGACAAAGCGCTCAATAACCAGTGCCAAGCCCAACACGGAACACGCAATCAAGGGCCAGATCGGCCAACCGGCCGCTTGTATGATGGAAAACAAAACAGGGCTCCAAGCAAAGACGGGGGGGGGTAGATAGGCGGTTACGCCACGAATAATTATGTCGCAGGGCTTCTTGCCCATACCATTTGCCCCCCCGGCCCGCGCGACCAACAGCCCGCCCAGCAGGTATGCACAAATTCTGTGGACAAGTTTGTGTACATCCCACCGATTTCAGCTTCTACCCAGCGCCCACGCTGGATTTCGACAGATCGATGACAAAACAGGCAGCACAAATGGCTTTGAAATCAACCGCTTGGCTGGCGGACGGGGGGGATTCACGCGACACAGCTCAAAAAACCACTAGCGGTGCGGGCTGTGGGTACTTTTGGGTTGGAGCATCGCTTGCTTGATGCATTGCTCGATCCCGCGCCGCCGGACAACGCCCGCATCTGGGCAGTCGGCCCACTCATGCGTGCGGTCGCCGACACCCTGGCCGCGCGGTTCAACCCGGCCACTGTGCGCGGCGAGCTCTCGGGCTTTTCGCGCGCGACCAGCGGCCATTGCTATTTCTCGCTAAAGGACGACAGCGGCCAGGTACGCTGTGCGATGTTTCGTCGCTCGGCTGGCCAGCTGAGCTTCTCACCGCGCGACGGCCAGCTGGTAGAAGCCCAGGGCAAACTCGATGTGTACGGTCCGCGGGGCGAGCTGCAGCTGATCGTGGAGCGGCTCAAACCAGCTGGGCAGGGCGCCTTGTTCGAACAGTTCTTGCGCCTGAAGGCCCAACTGGAGGCCGAAGGTCTTTTCGATATCGACCACAAACGTGCCTTGCCAGCGCAGCCGCGCGGCATTGCGGTGGTCACCTCGTTGGGTGCGGCCGCGTTGCGCGACGTGGCCACCACGCTGCGCCGGCGTGTGCCCCATTTGCCAGTGCGCATTTATCCGGCCTCGGTGCAGGGCGCGCAGGCGCCAGCCGAGATTGGCGCCGCGTTGCAGCGCGCCTACGCCGATTTCAACGCTGGCGGGCCGTTCGACGTGCTGCTGCTGGTGCGAGGCGGTGGTTCGCTAGAAGATTTGTGGTCGTTCAACGACGAGACGGTGGTCCGCCTGGTGGCGCTGTCGCCGCTGCCCTTGGTGTGCGGGGTGGGCCACGAGACCGATTTCACCCTGTCCGACTTTGCCGCTGACCTGCGCGCGCCCACCCCTACCGCTGCGGCCGAACTCTGCGCGCCCACCCGCGAGCAGCGGCAGGGCGAGCTCAACTACCTGCATGAGCGCCTGGGTGGTGCTGTGCACACCGCTCTGGACCAGGGCGCGCAGCGGCTGGACCGCATCGCGCAGCGCCTGGGCCGCCCATCGACCCGCTTGCATGAGGACCGCCGCGACCTGGCGCGCCTGCAACACCGGCTGCAAAGCGGCTCGCTGTTGACCGCGCAGCAACAGCGCAACCGCGTGCAGGCCCTGGCGCTGGCGCTGCCCCTGGCACTTCAGCGGGCTTTGCGCCAACAACAGGAGCGCTGGCAGCGCCAGGCCAGCGCGCTGGCCTGGCTCAACCCGCAACTTGTGCTGGAGCGCGGCTATGCCTACCTGAGCGACGAGGCCGACAACACCGTCACCCACACCGCCCAGACCCGGCCTGGACAGGCGCTGCGCGCCACTTTGAGCGATGGTCAGATTGGTCTTACGGTGATCAGATAACGACCGACAGACAAAACCCCTGATGCGCAAGCGCCCATGGCGCCACTGCCTACGATCGGCCACAGCGCCAACTGTCAGGACGGTGCTTTCGTCCAACCCATTCACGGAACGCCAGAGAAAACACCCTGGAACACACCCTGTAAGCCTTGCCTTGTGCGGTTGACGCGTTGGCACCGAACTTACGCCCAGGAGACCCTGGAGTTCCACTACGGCAAGCACCACAACGCCTATGTGGTGAACCTCGACAACCTGCAAAAAGGCACCGAGTTCGAGAACATAGACCTGGAGTCCGTCATCAAGAAGGCCAGCGGTGGCGTGTACAACAATGCAGCCCAGGTCTGGAACCACACCTTCTTCTGGAACTGCATGAAGCCCAATGGCGGCGGCGAGCCACCTGGCGCGCTGGCCGATGCCATCACTGCCAAGTTCGGCAGCTACGCCGCCTTTAAAGAAGCATCTGCGAAAAGCGATGTGGGCAACTTCGGCGCTGGCTGGACCTGGCTGGTGAAGAAGGCCGACGGCTCGGTGGACATCGTCAACATGGGTGCAGCCGGCACCCCGCTGACCTCCCCCCAGGGCGACACACCGTTGCCTAACGTTGATGTGTGGAGGCACGCCTACTACATCGACCACCCCAACGCACGACCCAAGCATGTCGAAACCTAACCCAAGTTTGTCACTTGGCACTACGTTACCCAACGAAATCAACAACTTAGGCGACTATTCTGGCGTGTATGGCACTACGGTTGCGTAGCTCTGCACGCACCTGGACTGAGCGCCAAGGCG
>Ga0105054_10002197_pt1 | contig 31402 bp, 24 predicted proteins | sample BON02_FD_78091 | JGI IMG/M metagenome (GOLD analysis project Ga0105054, IMG submission 78091) | Freshwater microbial communities from Lake Bonney liftoff mats and glacier meltwater in Antarctica - BON-02 (megahit assembly) | ecosystem: Environmental > Aquatic > Freshwater > Ice > Glacier...
AGCATCGGCGTGCAGGCGGCGAGCAAGCCGCGATCGAAGGGACAGGACGTGATGTCGGGAACAGGCGAGACGGCAGGGGCATTGTTCCGCGCCGGCAATTTGGCGGCGGCGGTGGATGCGGCCGGGGCCGCGGTGCGCAAGGCGCCGGCCGACCTGGCGGCGCGGGTGCTGCTGGCCGAGATGCTGATTTTCGCCGGCAACCTGGAACGCGCCGACGTGATCCTGGACGCCGCCGCCCAGGTGGACCCGGACGCTACAATCGTGGTGGCCGAGTTCCGCCAGTTGCTGCGGGCCGATATCGCCCGTCGGCAGTTGCGCCGCGACGGGCGGGTGCCGGAGTTCCTGGGCGAGCCGACCGAGGCGCAGCGCCTTGTGCTGGCCGCCCTGGTGTCGCTGCGCGCCGGCGACGCGGCCGAGGCGGGGCGGCTGGGCGGGCTGGCCGAGGCGGCGCGCCCGCGGGTGGCCGGCCATGCCGGCGCTGCGCCGTTCGACGATTTCCGCGATGCCGACGACCTGTGCGCCGGCTCGTTCGAGGTGTTGACCACCACGGGCAAGTATTTCTGGATCCCCACCGAGCGGGTGGCGAGCATCGAGTTCCACCCGCCGAAGCGGCCGCGCGACCTGATGTGGCGGCGCGCGACGATGTCGGTGAACGATGGCCCGGATGGCGAGGTCTACATCCCAGTCGTGTATGGCAGCGAGGATGCAGCGCTGGCCGACGTGCTGAAGCTGGGCCGCGAGACGGACTGGGTGCAGGACGGCGAAGGCGGCCCGGTGCGCGGCGTGGGCCAGCGGCTGTTCCTGGTGGGCGAGGAGGCGCTCGGCGTCATGGACCTCACCACGCTCGAATTCGCCACCTGAGCGATACGGGAGGGGCACGATGAGCGGGCGGGGGGGACGCGACCGGGTGCTGGATACCGGCCGGGGCGAGGCAGGGCGGGGCGAGGCAGGGCGCCGGGCGGGGCCGCGCGCCCAGTTGCCGCTGCTCGACCGGCTGGTGGACGATGCGCCGGACGACGCGCGCGATCCGCCGATGTCCACCGGGGAGGCGATGGAGGCCCTGCGCGGATCGGTGCGCCGCGACCTGGAGGCGCTGTTGAATGCGCGCCGGCGCTGGCGGTCGTGGCCGGCGCAGTATCGCGAGCTTGCCGCCTCGCCGCTGGGCTTCGGCATTCCCGACTTCACCGCCGGGGCGATGAACGAGCCGGGGCGGCGCGAGATGCTGCGCGTCGAGGTGGAGGCCACCATCCGCCGCTTCGAGCCGCGACTGCTGAGCGTGAAGGTGGTGTTGGTGGAGAGCGCCAACAAGCTGGAAGCCACCCTGCGGCTGCGCATCGACGGGTTGCTGCACGCCGACCCCGCACCCGAGCCGGTGGCCTTCGACACCACGGTGGACGCCACCACCGCCAACGTGTTCGTGGTGGTGCGCGATGATGCCTGAGCCTGCCTGCCTGAGGTCCATGACCGATCCTGGCGCGAGGTAGCCACCCATGTCCGACGCCCTGCTGCCGTATTACGACCGCGAACTGAACGCGATCCGCCGGCTGGCTACCCAGTTCGCCGAGGCGCATCCCAAGATCGCCGGCCGCCTGCGCCTGGGCGCCGACGGGGTGGTGGACGACCCGCATGTGGCGCGCTTGCTGGACGGTGCGGCGTTCCTGGCCGCACGGGTGCATCACCGGCTGGACGACGAGTTCCCCGAACTGACCGACGCGTTGCTGGGCGTGCTGTATCCGCACTACCTGGCCCCGGTGCCGGCGTGCAGCGTGGTGCAGTTCGCCAGCCAGCCCGACCTGCTGGTGCCGTTCGAGGTGGCGCCGGGCCTGGCGATGGACAGCGAGCCGGTGCGCGGCGACACCTGCCGGTTCCGCACCGCCTATCCCGTCACGCTGTGGCCGGTGGAGATCGAGAGCGTGCGCCTTTCCGGGCTACCGCTGGCCGCGCCCGCCAACCCGCTGGCCGGCGGCGCGGTGTCGGTGCTGCGCATCGTGCTCAAATGCGCCAACCCCGAGACGACCTTCGCCCAGCTTGGCGTGGAGCGGCTGCGCTTCTTCCTGCGCGCGGCGCCGAACATCTCGCTGCCGCTCTATGAGTTGCTGTGCGGCCATACCGTCTCGGTGGCCTATGCCGACGGGGCGTCCGACCCGAGCCCGGTGATCGTGCCGGCAAGCGCGGTGGCGCCGGTGGGCTTCGCGCCGGAGGAGGCGCTGCTGCCCTGGCCGGCGCGCAGTTTCTCCGGCTTCCGGCTGCTGACGGAATACTTCGCCTTCCCCGAGAAGTTCATGTTCATCGACCTGGCGCGCATGGAGGGCAAGACGCTGGCCTCCGGCGGCAACCGGATGGAGGTGTTCGTCTATCTGGACCGCGCCATGCCGGAACTGGAGCGGGTGGTGGCGGCGGAGACGCTGGCGCTTGGCTGCACGCCGGTGGTGAACCTGTTCCCGCAGCGCTGCGAGCCGGTGCCGCTGACCCATACCGATACCGAATACCGCATTGTGCCCGACGTGCGCCGGCCCGGCGCGCTGGAGGTGTGGGACGTGCAGCGGGTGCGCGAGACGCGGCCCGACGGGTCGTTCCGGCCGTGGCGGCCGTTCTACCGGCTGACCCATGGCGACCCGGAGGCGGGCACGCCGGGAGGCTTCTACCATCTGATGCGCCGCGACGCGGTGGCGCCGCTGCATGGCAGCGAGGTGTATCTTGCCCCCGACGACCCGCAATTCGATCCCGCCGCGCCGGGCGATGCGGTGCTGTCGGTGGATGCGCTGTGCACCAATCGCGACCTGCCCGGCGAGTTGCAGTTCGGCGGCGGCCATCCGCGCATGCGCCTGGTGGAGGGCGCGGCGGCGATCACCCGGGTGCTGTGCGTGACCCCGTTCAGCCCGGTGCTGCGCCCGGTGCTGCGCGACCGCAGTTTCTGGCGGCTGGTCTCGCATCTGTCGCTGGGCCACCTGTCGGTGGTGGGCGGGGCGGATGGGGCGGCGGCGCTGAAGGAGGTGCTGCGGCTGTACGACCTTCGCGAGTCCGCCGAGACGCGTGCGGCGGTGGATGCGCTGCTGTCGGTCGCGGCAAGGCCGGGCACGGCGCGGGTGCCGGGTGCGCGGGCCGGCGCGTTCTGCCGGGGGCTGGATGTGACGCTGGAGTTCGACCAGCGGGCCTGGCAGGTGGGCGGGCTGTACCTGCTGGCCTCGGTGCTGGACCGGTTCCTCGCGCTGCATGCCACGGTGAATGCGTTCGTGCGCACCCGCGCCACGCTGCGCGGTCGCCCGGGAAACGCCGCCTCGTGGCCGGCGCGCGCGGGCGTGCGAGTGCTGCTGTGACCGGGCGTGGTGCATGAGGATGGACGGATGAAGGGGGGCTCGGTGTTCGCCCGGCTGCAGCGCGAGCCGCAGCGCTTCGCCTTCGATGCCGCGGTTCGCGTGCTGGCCCATGTGGCGCGCGCGCCGGACGTGGAGGGGGCGGCACGCTTCCGCAGTCCGCCCGGGCTGGCCTTTCCGCCCGCCGACATTCTGGCCGTGCAGGCCTCGCGCGACGGCGGGCCACCCGCGGTGACCACGCCGGTGATGGCGCTGACCGGGGCCACCGGGGTGCTGCCGCGCTATTACAGCGAGGTGCTGGCGGTGACGCTGCGCAACCGCTCGCGTGCGCTGCATGACTTCGTGGACATGCTGTCACACCGCTTCGTGGTGCAGTTCGCCCGCGCCGGCATCAAATACAGCATGCACCGCAGCAGCGAGGCCGCGCGCCTGCGCCCCAATGCGCAGGCCGGCGGCCATGACGACCCGGTTTCGCGGGCGCTGCTGGCACTGACCGGCTTCGGCACCGCGCACCTGGCCGACCGCATGCAAGCCGGGCGCGACGCGCTGCTGCACTATGCCGGGCTGCTGTCGATGCGGCCGCGCTCGGCGGACCGGCTGGCAGCCCTGGTGTCGGACTGGCTGGGACGGCCGGTGGAGGTGGTGCAGTTCGCCGGCGCCTGGCTTGCCCTGCCGCCGGACCAGCGCACCTGCCTGCCGCAGGGCCGCCGCCTCGGGGCGTTCAACCAACTGGGCGTGGATGCGGCGATCGGCGTGCGCGCGTGGGATGTGCAGGCGCGGGTGGTGCTGCGGGTGGGGCCGCTGGACCGCGCGGCGTTCAACGCCTTGCTGCCCGACCGCCCGGCGCTGCGCCGGCTGGTGGCGCTGGTGCGCGCCTATCTCGGCTTTGAGACCGGCTTTGCGGTGAATCCGGTGCTGGCGCCCGATGCCGTGCCTTCGTTGTTGCTGGGAGGGGTGCCGGAAGGGGCCGAGGCGCCGGCGCGGCTGGGCTGGAACACCTGGCTGCCGGCCCACGGGCTGGGCCGCCGCGCGCCCGCCGCCGAGGCGATTTTCGAGGCCGAAGTGGTCGAAGGTGAAATGGTGGACGCGGGGATGGCGGGTTCTGGGGAGGCACGCCAGTCACGGCATGCGGCCATCGGGGCTGGGGGCGACGCATGAGCGACTGGGGCGGCGGCTACGTCACCGATGTGGAGTACCCGCGCCACTACTACCTGGCGCAGTCGCCGCACTTGATGGCGGTCGCTTGCGTGATGAACGGCGTGGCTGTGGACATGCCCTGGCAGGTGCCGCGGCTGCACTACCTGGAACTGGGCTGCGGGCGTGGCGTGAATGCCTGCGTGCTGGCCGCGGCCAATCCGGGCTGGCAGGTGACCGGCATCGACTTCACCCCGGCCGCCATCGCCGATGCCCGCCGCTTCGCCCGCGACGCGGGGCTGGGCAACGTGACCTTCATCGAGGCCGACCTGGCGGATTTCGCGGAGACCGCGGAGGCGGCATCGCTGGCGCCGGCCGACGTGGCCAGCATGCATGGCGTGTGGAGCTGGGTGGCTGACCGGGTGCGCGCCGGCATCGTCCGGCTGCTGGCGGCCAAGGTGCGGGCAGGCGGCATGGTGCATGTCAGCTACAACGCGATGCCGGCCCACCAGGGCATGCTGGGCATGCAGCGGCTGCTGCGCGAGACCGGACGGCGCCTGGGCGGGCGCAGCGACCAGCAGATTGCAGCGGCGCTGGAGGTGGTGCGCCAACTGGCTGATGCCGAGGCCCGCCAACTGGGCTCCACGCCGCTGGCGCGCGAGATGCTTGGGTTGCTGCCGGACATGCCGGTGGCCTACCTCGCCCACGAATACATGAACACGGACTGGCGTCCGTGCTTCCATGGCGATGTGGCCGGCGCGCTGGCGGCGGCCAAGCTTGACTATGCAGGGTCCGCCCGGTTGCAGGAGAACTTCGTCGACCTGATGCTGACCCCGGCGCAGCGCATGGTGTACGATCGTTCCGACGATCCGCTGATGCGCGAACTGGTGATGGACACCTGCATCAACCGCACCCTGCGCCACGACATCTACGTGCGCGGCACGGCGCGGCTGTCGCCGGAGGCGCGCGACGCGATCCTCGGCGAGGTGCCGCTGGTGCTGGCGACCCTGCCGGAGAGCTTCGTCTATACCCTGGACGCGCCCGCCGGCGAGGCCGCGATGAACCGCGACTACTATGCCCCGATGGTCGAGGCGCTGGCCGCCGGACCGCGCCGGGTGGCCGAGCTGCTGGCCTTGCCAACCGGGCGCGAGCATCATCGCAACCCCGGCGAAGTGGTCATGACCCTGGCCGGCAACTACCGCGCCCTGGTCGCGCCGTGGCCTGACGAGGTGGCCGATGCCCGGCTCCGCCGATTCAATGCGGTGGTGGCGCGCCGGGACGTGCATTTGGGCGCGCTGACCCGCCCGAGCGTCTTGGCCAGCCTCTGCCTCGGCGCCGGCTATCCCTGCCGGGCGGTAGAGGCCTTCCTGGTGGACCGCATCGGCGCCGCCGGCGGGGCTATCGACCCCGCGGTGATGGCAACCGAACTGGCCCCTTCGCTGCCGGCCGAGGAACACGCCAGGCTGGTCGCCCTGCTGACCGATGTGCTGGGCGAGCGGCTGGCGGTGTGGCAACGGCTCGGGCTGGTGTAGCGCGGCATCCGGTCGCGCGGTGCGCTATTCCACCAAGCGGGCGCGCAGGGCGGCGCGACGGACTTCGTGAAGGCCGAGCCGGTCGCTCAGATAGGCGTCGATGCTGCCGTGGCTGGCGTGAATGGCCTCGAAGGCGGCTTCGAGGAAGGCGGGCTGCACGCTCAGCAGCGTATCGGCCACCACCGGCGACAGCCCGGCCGCCACCTCGGCATCGCGCCGCCACAGGCGGTTGGTGGCGAGGTAGTCGTGATGGATCGTCTCCTCGTCCACGCCCAGAGCGGCCAGCAGCAGCATCGCGGCCACTCCGGTGCGGTCCTTGCCGGCGGTGCAGTGGAACAGCAACGGAGCCGGCTCGTCGTGCAGCAGCAGGTCGAACATGGCGCGGTAGCGGTGATGCCAGTCGCTGACATAGGCGCCGTAGGCCGCGCGCATCACCCGCACCACGTCGGCGCTGGTGGCGTTGGGGTCGGCCACGAGGTCGCGCAGCGAGGCGCCGATGGTGGGGGCGATGGTCAGTTCGTGGATGGTCACCTCGGTCATCCGCGTGGGCCAGCGGGTGCGCTCGCCGTCGGCGCGGAAATCCACCACGTGGCGCAAGCCCAATGCTTGCAGGGCGGCGATGTCGGCCGCGGTCAGGCCATGCAGGGCGGCGGAACGGAACACGTGGCCGCGGCGCACCCGCCCGCCGTCGCGCGTGGCCCAGCCGCCGAGGTCGCGCAGGTTGCTCACCCCCTCCAGCGGGATGTTGTGCGGCAGGTCGATGACGCGTGACATCAGGCAGGCTCTCCGTGGTCGAACTCGAAGCGGTAGCCGACCCCGGCGCGGCGCACCCAGCCGACATGCGGGGCGCCGAAATGCGCGGGGAACACGCGTGCGCCGGTCTCGCAGCACAGGTCGAGCACGCGGCGGCGGGACTGCTCGGCCTGCTTGGGGTCGGTACAGAAGCAGCTGCTCCATTCCGGGCGGTACGCCTGGATCGGGTGGTGCATGACGTCGCCGATGAAGATGCCTTCCTCCCCGCCCGACAACAGGCGCAGCACGACATGGCCCGGTGCATGGCCGGGGGCGGGCTCGATCAGCAGGCCGTCGCCGATCTGGTCGGTCATATCCACCACCATGGCCTGGCCCGATTCGATCACCGGCAACACCGAATCCTGGAAGATCGCGCCCTGGGCGGGGGCCAGCGACGGGTTGCGCGACGGGTCCCAGTGGTCGCGCTCGACCCGGGAGAAGACGTATTTGGCGTTCGGGAAGGTGGGCACCCAGCGGCCGTCGAGCAGCTTCGTGTTCCAGCCGACATGGTCGACATGCAGGTGTGTGCAGAGCACGAAATCCACCTGCTCGGGCGCCACTCCGGCGGCGCGCAGGCGGTCGAGATAGGGGGTGTCGAGCATGTGGAAGCGTTCGAAGCCCGGGCGGTCCTTGCCGTTGCCGCAGCAGGTGTCGACCAGAATGGTGTGGTGCTTCGTGCGGATCAGCCAGGAATGGATGGAGGAGACGAACCTGCCGGTCGCCGCCTCGTAGTAGTTGGGCGCGAGCCAGCCGGCATGTTCCTTGAGGATTTCGGGGTCCCAGTCCGGCAGCAGGTGGCCGGCGGGGAAGCCGGCGCCCATCTGCTCGGGCACGCGGGTGACTGTGGCGTCGCCGATCCTGCGCGTGGTCATGCTCGCGGTGTCTCCTTGGCCGATGGCTCAAATGCCAGGAAGCGGGCATTCAGCGCAACGGCGGCTGCCGCGGCTTCTGCTGGTTGGCGGCGGCAGCGGTAATTGTCTGGAGATGAATTCGTGGCATGTTGGCCTGCCATTTCAACAGGCGGGACGGGGCATTGGCCCGATGACGCTGCATTTCCTGACGAATTTCGCCGACCAGGCGGTGATCCTGCCGCTGGTGGTGGTCACCGGCATGACGCTGCTGCTGGTCGGCTGGTGGCGCGGGGCGCTGGCCTGGTTCTTTGCCGTGCCGGCCACGCTGGGCGTGGTGCTGGTGGGCAAGCTGTCGACCATCGCCTGCCAGAACCTGTTGCCGCCGATCGGGCTGTTCAGCCCCAGCGGCCACACCGCCTCGGCGGCCGTGGTGTACGGTGGTGTGTTGGCGTTGCTTCTGCAACGCTCCGGTCGGCGCGGAGGACTGGTGGTCGCCCTGGTGTGCGCGACACTGGTGGCCGGGGTGTTCGGCTTCACCCGCGTGGCGCTGTCGGTGCACACAATGGCCGATGTGGTGGCCGGCGGGCTGATCGGCACGGCCGGGGTGATGGCGCTGGCCTGGCTGGCCGGGCCGCGGCCGGCGCTGCCGCGGGCCTGGATCGGCCTGTCGGCCACGGTGGTGCTGGTGGCGCTGCTGTTCAACGGGCGCCACGTCTATGCCGAAATGCATATCAGCCGCGTGTCCCAGCAGATCTGGCCGCTGTCGTTGTGCGCGGCCGAGCCCTAAATAGAAACCGCCGTTGGTGATGACCGATCCCAGAAAGGCAAGACCAGGGCTCTGCCCTGGACCCGCCAAAGGCTGAGGGCCTTTGGAAAACCATCTATTTCAATGATATGAGGTCCAGGGGCTCGGCCCCTGGCGGGGTGCGGGGCAGCGCACCGTGCTGGCTTTGGAGCGGTCATTAATTTCGGCGGTTGGTATAAGGCGTCCGTCGCTTTCCCGGGGCGGTGGCTGTCGCTATGTTCCGCGCGAACAATCCGGAGGCGCGACAGTTGAGCGACTATTTCTACGAACCCCGCAAGGGCCACGGCCTGCCGCACGACCCGTTCAAGGCGATCGTGGCGCCCCGGCCGATCGGCTGGGTGTCCACGCTGGACGCCCAGGGTCGCCCTAACCTGGCGCCATACAGCTTCTTCAACGCCATCTCCTCGTTTCCGCCGATGGTTTATTTCAACAGCGAGGGCCGCAAGCACAGCCTGGACAACGCCGAGGCGACTGGTGAGTTCGTGTGCAGCCTGGTCAGTGCCAACCTGGTCCGCGCGATGAACGCCTCCTCGGCGCCGGTGGAAGCGGGGGTGAACGAGTTCGACCTGGCGGGCCTGGCCATGGCGCCGAGCAGCCGGGTGAAGCCGCCGCGCGTGGCCGAGGCGATTGCCGCGCTGGAATGCAAGGTGACCCAGATCATCCAGTTGGTCGGGGCCGACGGCGCCCAGTTGCCCACCTGGATGGTGCTGGGCGAGGTGATCGGCGTGCATATCGACGACAGCTACCTCAAGGACGGCATCTTCGACACAGCCGGGGCTCGGCCGATCGCCCGCTGCGGCTATCGCGGCGACTATACCGAGGTGACCAGCCTGTTCGAGTTGCTGCGCCCCACCGGATAGGACGCCGTTGCCCACCATTGAAACCGGCCGGGCGGGGGCGACCTGCGCCCGGCGGGACGTGAAAATGCCGTCCCGGCCTTGACGATCGGCAGGGGCTGGTCCATTTGCGGTTAATCAGGACCTCACCGGTCCGATTAGGATAAACCGCGATGCTCCGCCTGTCGAAATTGACCGACTACGCTGTCGTGGTGCTCATCCGCCTGTGTGACGGCGACTACCACGGCCGGGATTGCATCCAGACCTCTCCCGGGATCGCCGCCGTCACCGGCATTCCCGAGCCGACGGTGGCGAAGGTGCTGAAGGGCCTGGCCGCGGCCGGCATGGTATCGTCACAGCGCGGTGCGCGCGGCGGCTACCGGCTGGCCAGGTCACTCGACGCCATCACGGTCGCCGACGTGATCATCGCCGTGGATGGCCCGATCGCGCTCACCGCCTGCGTCGACGGGTCCAGCGTCTGTTGCGACGTACAGGCCGTTTGTGCCGTCAAGGGCCGGTGGGATGTCGTGAATACGGCCATCCAGCAATCGCTGTCCGCCATCACGCTCGCCGACATGCGAGCGTCCTCGGTGCCCCTCGCGTTCCGGGTGCCGGATGCGGACGTTTTCCTTTCCCGCGCAGCCGAATAAGGGGGTTCACCATGCCCGCCGTCACCGAAACACTCGATGCCGTCCAGGCCGCCACTGAATCGGGCTACAAGTGGGGGTTCTCGACGGATATCGAGATGGACCTCGCGCCGAAGGGCCTGAACGAGGACATCATCCGCCTGATCTCGGCCCGCAAGAATGAGCCGGAATGGCTGCTGGAGTGGCGCCTGAAGGCCTATGCGCAGTGGCTCAAGATGGAAGAGCCGGACTGGGCGATGGTGAACCACCCGCCCATCGACTACCAGGAACTCCACTACTACGCCGCGCCGAAGCGCAAACCCGGGCCCAAGAGCCTGGACGAGGTCGATCCGGAACTGCTGCGCACCTACGAAAAGCTTGGCATCCCCTTGAAGGAGCGGGCGATCCTGGCCGGCGTGGAGGGGGCCGACGGCGCCCCGGCCGACGGGGTGGAAGGCGAGCGCCCGCAGGTGGCGATGGACGCGGTGTTCGACAGCGTGTCGGTGGCCACCACCTTCAAGGCGACGCTTGCCAAGTCAGGCGTCATCTTCTGCCCGATCAGCGAGGCGGTGCAGGAGCATCCGGAATTGGTGCGCAAATACCTGGGCAGCGTGGTGCCGACCAACGACAACTACTTCGCCGCTCTGAATTCCGCCGTCTTCACCGATGGCAGCTTTGTCTACATCCCCAAGGGCGTGCGCTGCCCGATGGAGCTGTCGACCTATTTCCGCATCAACGCCCGTAACACCGGGCAGTTCGAGCGCACGTTGATCATCGCCGAGGACAGCAGCTATGTCTCCTACCTCGAGGGTTGCACGGCGCCGCAGCGCGATGAGAACCAGCTGCATGCCGCGGTGGTGGAACTGGTCGCCTTCGACGATGCTGTGATCAAGTACAGCACCGTGCAGAACTGGTACCCCGGCGACGCCGAGGGAAAGGGTGGCATCTACAACTTCGTCACCAAGCGCGGTGCCTGCCGCGGCGCGCGCAGCAAGATCTCCTGGACGCAGGTGGAGACCGGCTCGGCGATCACCTGGAAGTATCCGTCCTGCGTGCTGTACGGCGACGACAGCGTGGGCGAGTTCTACTCGGTGGCGGTCACCACGAACCACCAGCAGGCCGATACCGGCACCAAGATGATCCACATCGGCAAGCGCACCAAGAGCACTATCGTCTCCAAGGGCATCAGCGCCGGCAAGTCGAACAACACCTATCGCGGGCTGGTGCGGATCATGCCGCGGGCCGAGGGGGCGCGGAACTTCACCCAGTGCGACAGCCTGCTGATCGGCGACCAGTGCGGCGCGCACACCGTGCCGTATATCGAAAGCCGCAACCCGACGGCCAGGTTGGAGCATGAGGCGACCACGTCCAAGATCGACGAGGACCAGCTGTTCTACTGCCGCCAGCGTGGCCTGAGCCAGGAGGACGCTGTCGGATTGATTGTCAACGGGTTCTGCAAGGAAGTTCTCAAGGAGCTTCCGATGGAGTTCGCCGTGGAAGCGCAGAAGCTGCTGGCCGTGAGCCTCGAAGGCTCGGTGGGTTAGGCCGCGACCGGCCGGAACCAGGGGTCGCAAAGCTCTAGTCCCGTGCATTGATAGGATGTAGATTATGTTGGAAATCAAGGGCCTGAAGGCCGACATCGACAGCAAGACGATCCTTAACGGGGTCGACCTGGTGATCCCCGACGGCGAGATCCACGCCATCATGGGGCCGAACGGCTCGGGCAAGTCCACCCTGTCCTACGTGCTGTCCGGGCACGAGGGCTATGAGGTGACCGAGGGCAGCGCCACGTTCGACGGCCATGACCTGCTGGCCATCGAGCCAGAGGAACGTGCGGCGCTCGGCGTGTTCCTGGCCTTCCAGTATCCGGTGGAACTGCCCGGCGTGAATAACGCCAACTTCCTGCGCACCGCGCTGAACGCCCAGCGCCGCGCGCGCGGCGAGGCGGAGCTTGATGCCGTGCAGTTCCTCAAGCTCGCGCGCGCCCAAGCCAAGGCGCTGTCGATGCCGGACGACATGCTGAAGCGCAACGTGAATGTCGGCTTTTCCGGCGGCGAAAAGAAGCGCAACGAGGTGCTGCAGATGGCGGTGCTGCGCCCGAAGCTGGCGATCCTGGACGAGACTGACAGCGGGCTGGACATCGATGCGCTGAAGATCGTCGCCGATGGGGTGAATGCCCTGCGCGGGCCGGGCTTCTCGGCGCTGGTGATCACGCATTACCAGCGGCTTCTGGAGCATATCGTGCCGGATCGCGTGCATGTGCTGGCGGCCGGGCGGATCGTGAAGTCCGGCGGGCCGGAACTGGCGCATGCCCTGGAGGCGGGCGGCTACGCGGCCGTGGTGGCGGAGGCCGCATGAGCACCGGGATGGGAAGCGCCGGGGTGGTGACCGCAAGCGGCCCCGTCGCGGCGCTGCAGGCCGCCGCGCAGGCCTTCGTGGCGCGCTATCACGAGCGCAAGCTCGCACTGCCGGGCGACACGCATGCGCGCGCGGAGGCCGCCGCGCTGCTGGTGCGCAACGGGTTGCCGGGACCGCGCGAGGAGGCGTGGCGCTACACCAGCCTGCGGCCCTTCGCTGAAACCGCGTTCCAGGCGCCGCAGCGCGGCGACCCGAGCCCTGAACTGCTGGCACGCTTGCCGGCGATCGACGGCACCCGGCTGGTTTTCGTGAACGGGCGGTTCCATTCCGAGCTGTCGGGCGTGCCGCAGGGCTTCCAGGTGGTCACCGGCAAGCCGGCGCTGGGTGCGCTAGCCCGGCCCGAGCGCGAGAAGCTGGTGGCGCTGAACACGATGCTGGCCGAGGACGGTGCCGCGATCCATGTGCCCGCCGGCCATGATGCCGGCACGGTGGTGCTGGTGAGCATCGGCACCGGGGCGCAGATGGGCTTCCACCCCCGCCACGCCGTGGTGTTGGAGGAAGGCGCGAGCCTGACGCTCGTGGACGTGGCGATGGGCGAGGGCGGCTACCTGCACAACCCCGTGCTGAGTGCGGACGTAGCCGCAGGGGCGATGCTGACCCATCTGCGCATCCAGGACGAGGGCGCCGAAGCCTTCCACCTGTCGACGGTCTATGCCGACGTGGCCGAGCGCGGCACCTATGACAGCTTCGCCCTGACACTTGGGGGCAGGCTTGCACGTATGGAGGTGCATGCGCATCTCGGCGGTACCGGGGCTGCGGCGCACCTGAACGCGGCCCAGTTGCTCGGCCAAAGCCAGCACGCCGATTTCACCACCGTGGTGCATCACGACGCGCCCGCTACGGCGAGCCGGCAGACGGTGAAGAACGTGCTGACCGGCCGTTCGCGCGGCGTGTTCCAGGGCAAGATCGAGGTGGCCCGGGTCGCCCAGAAGACCGATGGCTATCAGATGAACCAGGCGCTGCTGCTGTCGCCCGACGCGGAGATGGACAGCAAGCCGCAGCTGCAGATCTACGCCGATGACGTGAAGTGCAGCCACGGCGCCACCGTCGGCGCGCTGGATGCCGACCAGCTGTTCTACCTGCGCAGCCGTGGTGTGCCGCATGAACAGGCGCGCGCCATCCTGGTTCGCGCTTTTCTGTCCGAGGCGCTGGACCCGATCGGCCACGAGGAGGCCCGCGCCGCCATGGAGTCCGCCATCTCCGCCTGGTGGGCCAGGGAGGCCGCATGAACGACGCTGTGCAAGTATTTGACGTAGCTGCCATCAGGGCCGAATTCCCGATTCTGCGCCAGAAGGTGCGCGGCAAGGATCTCGTGTTCCTCGACAGCGCGGCCTCGGCCCAGAAGCCGCGCGCGGTGATCGCGGCGATGGTTGGCGCGATGGAGACGCAATACGCCAACATCCATCGCGGCCTGCACTGGATGAGCGAGCGCACCACCGACGCCTACGAGGCGACGCGGGATGCCGCCGCACGCCTGCTGAACGCCTATGACCGCAGCGAGATCGTCTTCGTGCGCAACAGCACCGAGGCGATCAACCTCGTGGCGAATTCCTACGCCCGCGTGATGATGAAGCCCGGCCAGGCGGTGCTGATCTCCGGCATGGAGCACCATTCCAACATCGTGCCCTGGCAGATGCTGCGCGACAGCCACGGGATCGAGCTGCGCGTGGCGCCGCTGACGGATGCCGGCGAGCTGGACATGGCGGCGTTCGAGGCGCTGCTGGCCGATGGCAAGGTTGGGCTGGTGGCCATCACCCACATGTCCAACGTGCTGGGCAGCTACACCCCGGCCGAACGCATCGCCACGCTGGCCCATGCCCATGGCGCGAAGGTGTTCTTCGACGGCAGCCAGGCGGTGGTGCACCGGCGGGTGGACGTGCAGGCGATCGGCGCCGATTTCTACTGCTTCACCGGTCACAAGCTGTATGGACCCACCGGCATCGGCGTACTGTGGGGACGACGTGAGCTGCTGGATGCCATGCCGCCATGGATGGGCGGCGGGGACATGATCTCCAGCGTCAGCTACGAGCGCAGCACCTGGGCCGATGTGCCGCACAAGTTCGAGGCGGGAACGCCGGCGATCCTTGAGGGCATCGGCCTTCACGCCGCCATTGAATTCGTTGAATCCATTGGATATCCGGCTATCGCGGCACACGAGGCGGCGCTCACTGACCATGGCCTTGCCAAGCTGTCGGCGATCGAAGGAATCACGGTGATCGGCCGGGCGCAGGACCGCGGCGGGGTGATCTCGTTCACGCTGGACCGGGCGCACGCGCATGACGTGGCCACCCTGCTGGACCGCCAGGGCATCGCGGTGCGGGCCGGGCAGCACTGCGCCGAACCGCTGATGCGCAGCCTGTCGCTGGACAGCACGGCGCGAGCAAGCTTTGGCATCTACACGACGCACGAGGAGATCGACGCGCTGGCCGATACGCTCGTGCGTATCCGGGAGTTCTTCGGGTGATGTTCGAGGACGTGCGCGACCTCTACAACACGGCGATCGTGGAGCGCGGGCGCCGGCCGCACCACATGCACAAGCTGACGGCGTTCGACGCCACGGCGAAGGGCGACAACCCGATGTGCGGCGACCGGGTGCAGGTGTGGCTGCGCTTTGCCCCGGACGGCACGATTGCCGAGACCGGCTTCGAGGCGCGTGGCTGCGAGATCAGCCGCGCCTCCGCCGACCTGATGGTGGAAGCGGTGCAGGGCCATTCGCCAGCCGACACGCGCGCGATGTTTGCCCGTTTCCGGGAAATGGCGCAGACCGGCAATTGCCCGGCCTGTGCTGCATTCGAGCCACTGAAGCCGCTGGCCAGCGTGCACGCGTATCCCTCGCGGGTGAAATGCGCGACCCTGCCGTGGCATGCGCTGATCGCGGCGCTGGAGGGCGAGGGCCATGCAAGCAGCGAATAACGATGCTTTTGGCGCAGCTGATGGGGGCATGTCGTGAACGAAGGTCCGATCAACCAGCAGGCGGTGGGCACCTGGACGCCGGAGGGCGAGGTGGTGGGCAAGCCGTCAGAGGATGCGCTGATCGCTGCCTGCGCCAGTGTTTTCGATCCGGAGATTCCGGTGAATATCTATGAACTCGGCCTGATCTATGCCATCGATATCGATGATGCCGGCGCGGTGAAGGTGGAGATGACGCTGACCGCGCCGGCCTGTCCGAGCGCGCAGGAGTTGCCGGAACAGGTGCGCGACGCCATCCTGACCGTGCCGGGCGTTACCGCCTGTGACGTGGACGTTGTCTGGGATCCGCCGTGGGACCAGAGCCGCATGAGCGAGGATGCTCGCCTCGCCCTGAACATGTTCTGAGGGATGACAGTCATGTCGGATAACATTATCGCCGCTGCCCGTGACCAGGCGCCGCGTGCCCGCCGCCCCCTGCCGCCGCTGATGGCGCTCTCGGATGCCGCGGCTGATCGGTTGCGCAGCCTCTATGCCCACGGCCAGGAGGGCATGCTGCTGCGCATATCGGTCAACACCAAGGGCTGCTCCGGACTGGCCTACGACATGAGTTGGGTGGCCGAGGCAGGCCCGGGCGACGAGGTTGTCACCGACAAGGGCGTGACCGTGCTGGTCGACCGCAAAGCCAGCCTGTTTCTCATCGGCACCACGATGGACTATGAAACCAAGGCGCTGTCCTCCGGCTTCACCTTCACCAATCCGAACGAGAAGGGACGGTGCGGCTGCGGCGAGAGTTTCCACGTCTGAACTGCGCCGTTGCAAGGACCGCCACGGGAGGAATGACGGATGTGGGATATGGATTGCGCGCAGCTTGCCGCGTCGATGAACGTCCGCCAGCGCCGCGTGTCGGCTGGCGGCGAGGCGTGGGAGCAGCTTGTGGCCGAGGGGCGCGATGCGGTCGCGCGCGAGCCCATGCTGGCGCGCACGGTGGAGCACGGCCTGCTGGCCCATGACAGCTTAGCCGACGCCCTGGCACATCGCTTGGCGCACAAGCTGGAGGATGCCGACCTCGGGGCGGCGTGCCTGGCGCCGCTGCTGATGGAGGCGATGGAGGATTGCCCTGACATCGCCGACGCGGCGGCCGCTGACCTCTCGGCGATTCGCGACCGCGATCCCTCATGCAACGACCTGCTGACGCCGTTCCTCTACTTCAAGGGCTACCACGCGATCCAGACCCACCGCGTGGCGCATCATCTGTGGCGGCATGGGCGCCAGCACGCCGCGCGCTTCCTGCAGAGCCGGATGTCCGAGGTGTTTGCGGTGGACATCCACCCGGCGGCACGGCTGGGGCGGCGGCTGATGTTCGACCACGGCACCGGCATCGTCATCGGCGAGACGGCGGTGGTGGAGGACGACGTCTCCATGCTGCACGAGGTGACGCTGGGCGGCACCGGCAAGGAAGGCGGCGAGCGCCACCCCAAGGTGCGGCGCGGGGTGCTGATCGGCGCGGGCGCGAAGATCCTGGGCAATATCGAGGTGGGCGAGGGTGCCAAGGTCGGTGCCGGCAGCATCGTGCTGCACTCGGTCGACCCCTACACCACGGTGGTGGGCAATCCCGCCAGGCCGGTGGGCGAGCCCAGCACGGTGATGGCGGCGCTGACCATGGACCAGATGCTGGGCGAGGACTGCACGGGGTAGCGGCCCGGCGATTGACCGCCAGATCGGGCAGGGAATGGCTCGCGACTTGGCAAGCCGTGGCCCTGTCCGGGTCTATCGCGAAAACACGCACACGCTCTCCAGCCGCGCCGACCACAGGAACTGGTCGATGGGCGTGGCCGACAGCAACCCGAACCCTGCCTGGCGCAGTAGCGCGGCGTCGCGGGCCAGGGCGGCGGGGTTGCAGCTCACATAGATCACGCGCTTGACGGTGCTGGCGGTGATGCGCGCCACCTGCGCCTCGGCTCCGGCATGCGGCGGGTCGAGCACGATGGCGGCGAACCCGGACAGCTCCTTGTCGGCCAGGGGCTGGCGGGCGAGGTCGCGGGTGTAGGCCTCGACGCGACCGGCCTGGCCGGAGTGGTTCGCGGCCTCGCGCAGGGCGACGGCGGAAGGCGCGTCGCCCTCGTAGGCGGCAACACGGGCATAGCGGGCCAGGGCGAAGGTGAGGGTGCCGCAGCCGGCGTAGAGATCGGCGATGCGCGCTTTCGCCGGCAGCTTGTCGGGCAGCCCGGCGAGCACCGCGGCGACGATCGCCGCCTCGCCCTCGGCCGAGGCCTGCAGGAAGGCGCCGGGCGGCGGGGTGACCAGGGTGCCCGACAGCATGGTGGTGGCCGGGCGCAAGGCTGCGGCCGGCTCGATCGGGCCGGTGCCGTTCTGGGTGGTGATGCGCGGCAGTCCACGGACGCGGGCGAAGTCGGCCAGGCGTGTGCGATCCGGCGTGGTCAGCGGCGCGTCGGTGCGCAGCAGCAGGTCGGGGCCGGAGTCCAGCAGGTTCACCACCGCCGAGCCCTCCCGCTTCAGCCCACCGAGGCGGTGCAGCAGGTCGCGCAGATCGGCGGCCAGGGCAACCAGGGCGGGGTGCAGGACATGGCATTCGGTGATGTCGACGATGGTGGCGCTGCGCTGGGCATGCAGGCCAATGGCGATGCCGTTGGGAATGCGGCGGATCGCCAGGTCCATGCGCCGGCGGCTGGTCGGCCTGGTGTGCTGCAGCGGGGCAATCGTGGGGGCGGGGTAGCCGGCGCGGTGCAAGGCGGCTTGCAGCAGGCCCAACTTCCATGCGGTGTAGGCTGGTTCGGCCCAATGCTGCAGGGTGCAGCCGCCGCAGGTGCCGAAATGTCGGCATGGTGCGGCAACGCGGTCAGGGCTGGAGGCGAGGATCTCTGCCGTGCTCGCCCAGCCGTCGCCGCGCTTGTGGGTCGGTGTGGCGCGTACCGTCTCGCCCGGCAGCGTGTATGGCAGATAGAGCGGCGCACCGTCGGGATGGAGGGCCAGCCCATCGGCCTCGCTGCCTAAGCGGGTGACGATGACCTCGGCGGGGCGGGGCAGGGCGACGCTGGCGGGGCGGGCGCGCTGGCCGGTGCCCCCGCGCCCCGCTTCCCCCCGCCTTTCGGCGGGAGGGGAGGAATGGCGGCGGGGCTTCACTCGCCGAAAGCAGCGATGCCGGTCTGGGCGCGGCCGAGGATGAGGGCGTGCACGTCGTGCGTGCCCTCATAGGTGTTCACCGTTTCCAGGTTCAGCACGTGGCGGATGACGTGGTATTCGTCGACGATGCCGTTACCACCGTGCATGTCCCGCGACATTCTTGCAATATCAAGGGACTTTCCGCAGGAGTTGCGCTTGCACAGGCTGATCATCTCGGGCGCGGCGCGGCCCTCGTCCATCAGTCGGCCGAGCCGCAGGACCGATTGCAGGCCAAGGGTGATCTCGGTCTGCATGTCCGCCAGTTTCTTCTGCACCAGTTGGGTGGCGGCGAGCGGGCGGCCGAAGACGATGCGGCCCAGCGTGTATTCGCGCGCGGCATGCCAGCAGAACTCGGCGGCGCCGAGCGCGCCCCATGAAATGCCGTAGCGCGCGTTGTTCAGGCAGGAGAACGGCCCGCGCAGCCCCTTCACCTTGGGAAGCATGTTGCCGGCCGGAACGAACACGTCGTCCATCATGATCATGCCGGTGACGCTGGCGCGCAGGCTGAACTTGCCCTCGATCTTCGGCGCGGTAAGGCCCTTCATGTCCTTCTCGAGGATGAAGCCGCGGATATCGCCGGCATCGTCCTTGGCCCAGACGACGAAGACGTCGGCGATTGGCGAATTGCTGATCCAGGTCTTGTTGCCATTCAGCAGGTAGCCGCCATCGACCGATTTGGCGCGGCTGCGCATGGAGCCCGGGTCGGAGCCGCCATCGGGCTCGGTCAGGCCGAAGCAGCCGACGAACTCGCCGGTGCGCAGCTTCGGCAGGAAGCGGTCCTTCTGGTCGTCGGAGCCAAAGGCGTAGATGGGGTACATCACCAGCGAGGACTGCACCGAGAAGGCGCTGCGGTAGCCGGAATCGACGCGTTCGACCTCACGCGAGATCAGGCCGTAGGCGACATAGCCGACATCGGCACAGCCATGGCTGGAGAGGGTGGCGCCGAGGAAGCCCATGCTCCCGAACTCGTTCATGATCTCGCGGTCGAAATGCTCGTTGCGGAAGCCCATGAGCACGCGCGGCAGCAGCTTTTCCTGGCAGAATTCATGGGCGGCGTCGCGGATGGCGCGCTCGTCCTCGGTCAATTGGCCGTCGAGTTGCAGGGCGTCGTCCCACTTGAACGGTCCCAGCTTGCCCTTCATCGCGGCGGCGGTCGGGGGGGCATCGTTCATCTCAGCACTCCATTTCCTCTGCTTGCGGTCCGGCGGCGTCGTCGGAGCCAGGGCGCCGCTTGCGGGCGGCCACCAGCATGAAGGCGGGGATCTCGTCGCCGAAGCCGAGCACCGACGGGCCGAGATCCTGGTCGCGGCGATGGCTTTCACCGTCGCGGCGGCGGTCGCGCGGGTCGTCGCGGGCGGGCGCGCGAGCGGGGGCGCGCTCGGCGGCCGGGGCACGTTCGCCGGCATCGCGGCGCGGTGGGCGTTCGGCGGAATCGCGGCGGGGGGCGCGATCGGCGCGGTCCCGCGGCGCACGGTCAGAGGTCTTGCGCGGCGCCTCCTCGCGGGCAGCCATGGGTGCGGGCGCTTCGTCGCGCGGCACTTCGGCAGGTGCTTCCGGGCGGGCGGGCGTGACGGCATCGGGGGGCGCGGGATGGAACTCGCGCGCTTCCGCGGCGGCCTCGGCGAAGCTTCCCGGCAGCGCGTCGGGGTCGCGGGGGCGCGGCTTGGCGGTCCGGCTCCTAGCCGGGCGTTCCTTCTCGCCGCGGGCGGGGCGGGCACGGTCGCCATCTGGCTTGGCTGCGTCGCGCTTGGGCGCGGCACGGCCGCGGCCACGGCGGCGGTTGTCGCCCTCAGCCCATTCCACCTCGTCCAGGCCGGGAATGGCGATGCGCGGGATGGGGTGGTTGATCAGTTTCTCGATCGCCTCGGCGTTCTGCCGGTCCTCGGGCGTGGCCAGGGTGAAGGCGCGGCCCTCGCGGCCGGCGCGGCCGGTGCGGCCGATGCGGTGCACGTAGTCCTCGGCATGATGCGGCACATCAAAGTTGAACACGTGGCTCAGCCCGCCGATGTCGATGCCGCGGGCGGCGACGTCAGAGCAGCAGAGCAGGCGCACGTCGCCGGCCTTGAACTTCTCCAGCGTGGCAAAGCGCACCGGCTGGGCCATGTCGCCGTGCAGGGCGCCGACGCTGAAGCCGTGGCGGGTGAGCGACTTGTAGAGGATGTCCACGTCGCGCTTGCGATTGCAGAAGATCAGGGCGTTCTGCACGTCCTCGCTGCGGATCAGCCGGCGCAGCGCCTCGCGCTTGTCCTGTTCGGCGACCAGGACCATCGCCTCGGTGATGGTGGTGGCGACCGAGGCGGACTTGGAGACGGCGATCTCCTTGGGGTTCTGCAGGAAGGCGTCGGCCAGACGGCGGATCTCGGGGGCGATGGTGGCGCTGAAGAATAGCGTCTGGCGGTTCTTGGGAAGCAGGCTGACGATCTTCTCGACATCGGGGATGAACCCCATGTCGAGCATGCGGTCGGCCTCGTCGATCACCAGCACCTTCACGTCGGACAGCAGGATGCTGCCGCGCTCGAACATGTCCATCAGGCGGCCGGGGGTGGCGATGAGCACATCGACCCCGCGCATGAGGATTTCCTTCTGGTCGGACATGCTTTCGCCGCCGATGACCAGGGCGTGGGTCAGCTTCAGGTACTTGCCGTATTCGACGAAATTCTCGGCCACCTGCAGCGCCAGTTCGCGCGTCGGCTCCAGGATGAGGCTGCGCGGCATGCGGGCGCGGGCGCGCGACCCGGACAGGATGTCGAGCATGGGCAGGGTGAATCCGGCGGTCTTTCCGGTGCCGGTCTGGGCGGTGCCCAGCAGGTCGCGGCCCATCAACACGTACGGGATGGCCTGCGCCTGGATCGGCGTGGGCACGGTGTAGCCCTTTTCGGTGACGGCGCGCACGATCTCGGCGGACAGGCCGAGGTCGGTGAAGCCGGAGGTCCCCTCCTCGTCGTCGTCGGGTTCATCCGGGTAGGGAGCGTCGAAGTCTTCGGCTGCCGTGGTCTTCGGCATCGTGTTCTCGGGTTCGGGGGTGTCGGCAGCTTGGGTCGCAGCGGCAGGCGCGGGCGCGCCAGCGGGCGGGGAGGGCGACTCCGCCGGGGGCGGCGTAGTTTCAGGCAGCGGGCTGGTATCGGTCAAATTTTCTGTGCTTCCATCGCGGCGCCATATGGAATTCATATGGGCGTGCCGCAGCAGGCGCGCGGGGCGCGCGCATCCGTGCCGCGTATCGGCAAACCGGGCGGCAAAGTCAAGTTTTGCATGGCGCAGCGGCGGAGCATGCGCGATTTTTCCGCTGGTTGAGAACCGGCGGCGGGCGCCCCATGTCGCATGCGTGGGGCAGGCCTCGAATAATGGAGGGCAATGCCGTGGGTAGGCTGCGAAAATCGATGGCGGTGATGGTGGCGGGTGCGATGCTGGGGGGCAGCGTTGTTGCCGCGGTAGCGCCTGCTGCAGCAACGGATGGCAGCACGCTGGCGCAGCGCGTCCATTGGCGGGGCGGCGTGCATTTCGGCTTCACGGTGCCTGTTCCTGTCGTCCCGCCCTATTATCCGGGACCATACTATTCGCCGCCGTATTATCCGGGGCCCTACTACCCCGCTCCGCGCCGCGCCTATCCGCATTACTATGCGCCGCCCCGGCTGATGGCCAGCGAGGGCTGCTACGCCGGCCCGTATGTGTGCCCGCTGGAAGGATCGGCGGCTGTGGGGATGCCCTGTTCCTGCCCCACGGCGCAGGGCCGCGTGTGGGGGTACGCACGCTGACGCCCGAAGGCGCCGGCTCCGCTGCGGACTCCTTGGTGGCTGCGGGCCCTGGGGAGGCGCCGGCCGAGATCGCCGACTACGCGATGATCGGCGACTGCCGCAGCGCGGCCCTGGTGTCGCGCGCCGGGTCGATCGACTGGCTGTGCTGGCCGCGCTTCGACAGCCCCTCGTGCTTCAGCGCCCTGCTGGGCAACCCCGCGCACGGCCGGTGGCTCATCGCGCCCGAAGCTGGCGCCGAGTCCACCGTGCGGTCGTACCGTGGCGACTCCATGGTGCTGGAGACGGTGTTCGCCACGCCCGAGGGAGAGGTGGCGCTGGTCGACTTCATGCCGATGGGCGGTGCGGCGGGGTCGGTGGTGAGGATCGTCCACGGCCGGCGCGGGCGGGTGGCGATGCAGCTCGACCTGGTGCTGCGCTTCGACTATGGCGCGGCCGTGCCATGGGTGACCCAGTTGCCCGACGGTGGCGGCATCCATGCGGTGGCCGGGCCGGACCAGGTGGTGCTGCGCAGCCCGGTGCCGTTGCATGGCAAGGACCTGACCACCGTGGCCAGCTTCAGCGTGGCCGAGGGTGAGATGCTGGCCTTCACCCTGGTGCACGCCCCAAGCCATGCCGCGCTGCCGGAGACACGCGAGCCATCGGCGGCGCTGGAGGAGACCGAGCAGTTCTGGGCCCGCTGGCACGCCCACGGCAAGGTGGCCGGGCGCTACGAAAAGCTGCGACGGCGCTCGCTGCTGACGCTGAAGGCGCTGACTCATGCGCCGACCGGCGGCATGGTGGCCGCGCCCACCACCTCGCTGCCCGAGCAGCCCGGCGGCACGCGCAACTGGGACTACCGCTACTGCTGGCTGCGCGATGCGGCGCTGGCGCTGCGGGCGTTCATGCCGGCGGGGTATTTCGACGAGGCCCGGGCCTGGCGCGACTGGCTGCACCGCGCCCTGGCTGGCAGCCCGAGCCAGGTGCAGATCATGTATGGCCTGGCCGGCGAGCGGCGGCTGCCGGAGTGGGAGGTGGACTGGCTGCCCGGTTGGCGCGGAGCCCGCCCGGTGCGCGTGGGCAATGGCGCGGCCGGGCAGATGCAGCACGATGTGTTCGGCATCGTGATGCAGGCGCTGCTGGAGGAGCGCGTGGGCGGGCTGGTCACCTCGGCCGATAGCTGGAACCTGCAGCGGAAGCTGATCGACCACTTGGCGGGGGTGTGGACCCTGCCGGACGAAGGCATCTGGGAGGTGCGCGGCGGACGCCAGCACTTCACCTTCTCCAAGGTGATGGCCTGGGTGGCCGTGGACCGCAGCATCCAGGCGGCCGAGCGCGACGGGCTGGAGGCGCCGCTGGACCAGTGGCGGGCGCTGCGGCAGCGCATCCATGACACGGTGTGTGCCCAAGGGGTTGACCCGGATCGCGGGTGCTTCGTGCAGGCGTTCGGCGGCACGGCGCTGGATGCCAGCTTGCTGCAGCTGCCGTTGGTCGGTTTCCTGCCGGCGGACGACCCGCGGGTGGCGGCGACGGTGGCGGCGGTGGAGGCGGCGCTGATGCCGCACGGCCTGGTGCTGCGCTATGACACGCGTGCCACCGCCGACGGCCTGCCGCCCGGCGAGGGTGCTTTCCTGGCCTGCAGCTTCTGGCTGGTGGAGGTCTACGCGTTGCAGGGGCGGATGGACGCGGCGCGGGCGTTGTTCGAGCGGCTGGCCGGGTTGTGCAACGACGTGGGGCTGCTGGCCGAGGAATACGACCCGGTGGCCGGCCGCATGCTGGGCAACTTCCCCCAGGCCTTCAGCCATGCCGCCCTGCTCTCGGCGGCGGCCCGGCTTGGCGAAGACTGACGCGGGGCCGGAACTCAGGCCGGTTGGGGCTGGCGCAGGGGCACGCGTCGGCGGCGTTGCAGGAACAGATACACCACCGGCGTGGTGTACAGCGTCAGCGCCTGGGAGGCGACGAGGCCGCCGATGATGGTGAGGCCCAGCGGCTGGCGCAGTTCCGCCCCGGTGCCGGTGGCCAGCGCCAGCGGCAGGGCACCGACCAGGGCGGCCAGCGTGGTCATCATGATCGGGCGGAAGCGCTCGACCGCGGCGGCGCGGATGGCGTCGGCGGGGGCGGCGCCGTGGCGGCGTTCCTGCTCCAGTGCGAAATCCACCATCATGATGGCGTTTTTCTTGACGATGCCCATCAGCAGCAGGATGCCGATGATCGCCACCACCGAAAGCTCGGTGCCGGTCGCCCATAGCACCAGCAACGCGCCGACGCCGGCCGAGGGCAGGGTGGACAGGATGGTGATCGGCTGGGTCAGGCTTTCGTAGAGCACGCCGAGCACGATGTAGATCGCCAGCAGCGCGGCGCCGATCAGCAATGGCTGGGAGCGCAGGCTTTCGGCGAGCCAGCGCGAGTTGCCGGCGAAGCTGGTGCGCACCGTTTCGGGCATGCGCATATCCCACGCCACGCGTTCGACGATGGCAAGCCCGGTGCCGGCCGGCGTGCCGGGGGCCATGGAGAAGCTGATGGTGGCCGCCGGGAACTGGCCCTGGTGGCGCACCGCCAGCGGTGCTGTGCCGCGTTCCAGGCGCACCACGCTGGCCAGCGGCACAGGCTGCCCGCCCGTGCCCGGCACGTAGATGCGGTTCAGGCTCTCGGGGTCGGCCTGCAGCGCCGGGTCGATCTCCTGAATCACGCTGTACTGGTTGCGGGTGGCGTAGATGGTGGAAATCTGGCGCTGGGCGAAGGCGTTGTTCAGCGCGTTGCTGACGGCGGCGGCCGAGACGCCGAGGCGGGCGGCGATCTCGCGATCGATGACCACGTTGACCTGCGGGCCGGCGCGATCCTGGTCGCTGTTGACATCGGTGATGCCCGGCTCCTCGCGCAGCCGGTCCACCAGGCGCTGCGACCACTCGCGCAATTCGCCGATATCCTCGCCCAGCAGCACGAACTGGTTGGCGTTGCCCTCGCGCCCGCCGCCGCGCATCTCCTGCGCCGCCCAGGTGAAGGCCTGCACGCCGCTCACCTTGGCCAGTTGGGGGCGCAGGCGGTCGACCACCTGCTGGGCGGTGACGCCGCGTTCGGACACCGGCTTGAGGCCGATTACCAGCCGGCCGCGGTTCAGCGAGCCCCAGCCGGAGGTGACGCCGATATTCGAGCCGACCGAGGAGACCGCCGGGTCGCGCAGGATCACGTCGATCACCGCGCGCTGCCGCTCGGCCATGGCGGCGAAGGATATCTCGGGCCCGGCGAGGGTGGAGCCCTGCAGCAGGCCGGTGTCCTGGGTGGGCATGAAGCCCTTCGGCACCTGGCCGTACAGCCAGACGGTCAGCACCGCGGTGCCGATGGTAACGGCCAACATCTTCCAGCGATGGCGCAGCGCGCCGTCGAGCGTGCGGGCGTAGCCGCGCTGCATGCCCGACAGGAAGCGGTCGGTGGAGCGGTCGATCGTCCCCCACAGCCCGCCCGGCGGGGCGGCGCGCGGGCGCATGTAGCGGCCGATCAACATCGGGGTGAGGGTGAGCGAGACCAGGGCCGAGATGCCGATGGCGATGGACAGCACGGCGGCGAACTCGTGGAACATCCGCCCGAGGATGCCGCCCATGAACAGGACGGGGATGAACACCGCGACCAGCGAAATGCTGATCGACATCACCGTGAAGCCGATCTGCGCCGCCCCGTCATAGGCCGCCGCCAGCGGGCCCTTCCCCTGCTCCATGTGGCGGGCGATGTTCTCGATCATGACGATGGCGTCGTCGACCACGAAGCCCACGGCGATCGTCAGCGCCATCAGCGAGAAGTTGTTCACCGAGAAGCCCAGGAACCACATGGCCGCCAGCGTGCCGGCGATCGACAACGGCACGGTGACGGCCGCGGCGATGGTGGGCACCAGGCGGCGCATGAACAGCATGACCACCAGCAACACCAGCGCACAGGAGATCAGCAGCGCCATCCGCACCTCGTGCACGCTGGCGCGGATCGTCTCGGTGCGGTCGCTGATGATGGTCAGCTCCACGTCTGGCGGCATCCAGGAGCGCAGCAGCGGCAGCACCTGCTTCACTCGCTCCACCGTCTCGATCACATTGGCGCCGGCGGTCTTGGTGATGCTCATCAGGATCGCCGGCTGGGTGCCGAGCCAGGCGCCGAGGCGCACATTGGCCACGTCGTCGATCACCTCGGCCACGTCGCCCAGGCGCACCACGCCGCCGCCGGGGACGGTCTTGAGCACCAGCGGGCGATATTCGGCGGCGTGGGTGAGCTGGCCGTTGAGGCTGATCAGTTCGGCCTGCAGCGCGCCGTCGAAGCCGCCGGTGGGGCCGGCGATGTTGGCGCGGCGGATGGCGTTGAACACGTCCTGGCTGGACAGGCCGGCGGCGGTCAGGGCGGCGGGGTCGAGGCGCACGCGCACCGCCGGCTTCTCGGCGCCGTTGATCTGCACCTGGCTCACGCCGTCCAGCTGGGCGAGGCGCTGGCCGAGGATGCTGTCGGCGAGGTCGTGCAGCTGCGCCATCGCCAGGGTGTCGGAGGTGAGCGCCAGGCTCATGATCGGCGCGTTGGCCGGGTTGAACTTGCGGAAGAACGGCCGGCGCGGCAGGTCTGCCGGCAGGTCCGGCGTGGCGGCGTTGATGGCGGCCTGCACGTCCTTGGCGGCACTGTCGATGTCGCGCGACAGCTCGAACTGGATGACGATGGAGGTGGCGCCGACGGCGCTGGTGGAGGTGAGCTCGGCGACGCCGGCAATCTCGCTGAGGCGGCGTTCCAGCGGGGCGGCGACCGAGTTGGCCATCGTCTCCGGGTCGGCGCCCGGGCGGGCGGCGATGACGACGATGGTGGGGATGTCGACATTGGGCAGCGGGGCGACCGGCAGGAAGCCATAGGCCACGATGCCCGAGATCATCAGCCCGATGGCCAGCAGGATGGTGGCGACCGGGCGGGCGATGAAGGGGGCGGAGAAATTCATCACTCGGCCGCGGCGGGCTGCACGGGTGCCCAGCGCAGGCGCAGGCGTTCGAGGGCGAGGTAGATGACCGGCGTGGTGTACAGCGTCAGCAACTGGCTGAGCAGCAGGCCGCCGATGATGGTCACGCCGAGCGGGAAGCGCAGCTCCGAGCCGCTGCCGCTCTCAAGCGCCAGCGGCAGCGCGCCGAGCAGGGCGGCGGCCGTGGTCATCATGATCGGGCGGTAGCGCAGGTGGCAGGCCTCGGTGATCGCGGCCTCCGGCGACAATCCGCGGCTGCGTTCGGCATCGAGCGCGAAGTCGATCATCATGATCGCATTCTTCTTCACGATGCCCATCAGCAGCACGATGCCCACCAACGCCACCAGCGACAAATCCTGCCCGGTGAGCATCAGCGCCAGCAGGGCGCCGATGCCGGCCGAGGGCAGGGTGGACAGGATGGTGACGGGGTGGATGAAGCTCTCGTAGAGCACGCCCAGCACGATGTAGATCACCACGATGGCCGCCAGGATCAGCCAGGGCTCGGCTTCCAGCGAGCGGGCGAACTCGGCGGCATCGCCGGAATAGCTGCCGGCGATGGTGCCGGGCAGGCCGATCTCCGCCTCGGCGCGGGCGATCGCCTCCACCGCTTGGCCGAGCGAGGCGCCGGGGGCGAGGTTGAAGCTGATCGTCGCCGCCGGGAACTGGTCCTCGCGGGTGATCGACAGCGGGGCGGTGGTGCGCTCGATGGTGGCGAAGCCGGCCAGCGGCACCTGGGCGCCGCCCGTGCCCGGCACCCGCAGGCGCAGCAGCGAGCTCGGGTCGGCCTGCCAGGACGGATCGGCCTCCAGGATCACGCGGTACTGGTTCGACTGGGCGAAGATGGTGGAGATCTGGCGCTGGCCGAAGGCGGTGTAGAGCGTGTCCTGCACCTCCTGCATGGAGACGCCCAGGCGCATGGCCGCGTCGCGGTCGACCTGCACCAGTACCCGATGGCCCGCGTTCTGCTGGTCGGAATTCACGTCGCGCAGGCCCGGCTCCTGGCGCAGGCGGTCGAGCAGGCGCGGGGTCCAGGTGGCAAGCTCGCCGGCGTCGGTGTCCACCAGCGTGTATTGGAACTGGGTGCGGCTGACGCGGGTGCCGATCTGGATGTCCTGCACCGGCTGCATGAACACGGTGGCGCCGGGGATGTCGTGCAGCCCCGCCTGCAGGCGGGCGGCGATTTGCTGGGCGGTGGCGGTGCGTTCGCGCCGTGGTTTCAGCACGATGGTCAGCCGGCCGTTGTTCGGCGTTGCGTTCACGCTGCCGACGCCAACGAAGGCGACCACGCTGACCACGTCGGGATCGCGGCGGATGGACTCGACCACGCGGCCCTGGATCTGCGCCATGCGGGCGTACGAGACGCTCTGGGCGGCCTCGGTGACGGCGACGATCACGCCGGTGTCCTGCAGCGGCAGGAAGCCCTTCGGCACCACGAGGTAGAGCACGCCGGTGCCCACGAAGGTGGCGGCGAACACGCCCAGCACCAGCGCCTGGCGGCGCATCGCCCAGGCCAGGGTCACGCGGTAGAACGCCAGGGTGGCATCGAAGCCCCGCTCGAACACCCGCGCGATCCAGCCGGGCCGTTCCTGGTCGTGGGCGCGCAGCAGCCGCGCGCACATCATCGGCGTCACGGTCAGCGAGACCACCGCGGAGACGATGACCGCGACGGACAGGGTCACGGCGAACTCGCTGAACAGCCTGCCGACCACGCCGGTCATGAACAGCAGCGGGATGAACACCGCGATCAGCGAAACCGTCAGCGAGATGATGGTGAAGCCAATCTGGGCGGCGCCGCGATAGGCCGCCTCCAGCGGCTTCATGCCCTTTTCCAGGTAGCGGACAATGTTCTCGATCATGACGATGGCGTCGTCCACCACGAAGCCAGTGGCCACCGTCAGCGCCATCAGCGACAGGTTGTCGAGCGAATAGCCCAGCAGGTGCATCACCCCGAAGGTCGCCACCAGCGACAGCGGCAGCGACACGGCCGGGATCATCGTGGCGCGGGCCGAGCGCAGGAACAGGAAGATCACCGCCACCACGAGACCCATGGACAGCAACAGGGTGAACTGCACGTCGCTGACGCTGGCGCGGATGGTTTCGGTGCGGTCGGCAACCACCACCATGCGGATCTGGGCGGGCAGGGCGCGGCGCAGTTGCGGCAGGGCGGCGCGCACCCGCTCCACCGTCTCGACGATGTTGGCGCCGGGCTGGCGCTGAATGTCGATCACCACGGCGGGGGTGCCGGCGGCCGGGCCGCTGCCATCGGGCCGCTGGCCGAAATACCAGGCGCCGGCGCGGGTGTTCTCCAGCCCGCCCACCACGGTGCCGATGTCCGACAGGCGCACCGGTGCACGGCCGCGCCATGCCACGATGAGGTCGCGGTAGGCCTGCGGCGTCGTCAGCTGGTCGTTGGCGCCCAGCGCGATGGCCTGGCGCGGCCCGTCGAAGCCGCCCTTGGCGCCGTTCACGTTGGCCGCGGCGATGGCCAGCCGCACGTCGTCCAGCGACAGGCCGTACGACGCCACGCGCGCGGGGTCCACGCGCACCCGCACCGCCGGGCGCATGTTGCCGAGCACGCTGACGCGCCCGACGCCGGAGACCTCCGACAGCTTCGGTTGTAGCAGCGTGTCGGCCGAATCGCTCACCCGGTCCAGCGTCATCGCGTCGGAGAACAGCGCCAGCGTCATCACCGGCGTGTCGGCCGGGTTCACCTTGGCGTAGACGGGTGGGTAGGGGAGGTTGGCCGGCAGGACGCCGCTGGCGGCGTTGATCGCGGCTTGCACGTCCTGCGCGGCGCTGTCGATGCTGCGGCCGAGCGAGAAGGTCAGCGTGATCTGGCTGGTCCGTTCCGAACTGGTCGAGGTCATCGAGGCCAGGCCCTGGATTTGGCCGAACTGGCGCTCCAGCGGCGCGGTGATCAGGTTGGAAACCACCTCGGGGCTGGCGCCCGGCATCTGGGTGGTGATCTGGATCGTGGGGAAATCCACCTGCGGCAGCGCGGAGACCGGCAGCACGCGATAGCCCATCGCACCGGCCAGCAGCACCGCGATGGCCAGCAGCGTGGTGGCGATCGGCCGGGCAATGAAGGGGGCGGAGATGTTCATGGGGCGGCGGCCCCGGCTCCTAACTGGGCGCCCGCTCGCGCGCGCCGGCCACCGGGCGGGGGCCGCGCGGGCTGGCGGGAGGCGGCGGGGTGGAGATCGTCACCTTCGTGCCGTCGGACAGGCGCGAGGCACCATCCACGACCACCCGCTCGCCAGGCTGCAGCCCCTCGGCGATGATGGCAGCCACAACGTCCTCGTGACCCACGGTCACCGGGCGGCGACGGGCGCGCAACTCGTCATCCACCACGAACACGAAGGCGCCGCGCGGGCCGCGCTGCACGGCAACCGGCGGCACCACGGTGGCACCCTCCCAGGTGCGCACGCGCAGTCGGATGGTGACAAAGGCGCCGGGCCAGAGTTGCAGCCGTTCGTTGGCGAAGCGGGCCTTCAGGCGGATGGTGCCGGTGGCCGGGTCCACCTGGTTGTCGAGCACGGTGAGCGTGCCGCGGTCCAGCGCCGTGCGCTCGGTGACCGGGGCGTTGGCCTGCGGCAGGGCGATCACCTCGGCATCGCCCGCGTCGATCGCCGCCTTCACCGCCGGCAGCGCCTGCTGCGGCAGGGTGAACTGCACGTTGATCGGCCGCAGCGTGGTGATCACCACCAGCCCGTTCGGTTCATTGGCCCGCACGATGTTGCCGACATCGACATTGCGGATGCCGACGCGTCCGGCGATGGGCGCGGTGATGGTGGTGTAGCCCAGCAGGGCGCGGGCGTTGTCGATCTGCGCCTGGTCTGAGGCCACCTGCGCCTCAAGCTGCGCCACCTGGGCGCGCGCGGTGTCGGCCTGCTGGGCGGAGGTGTAGGCGGTGGCGGCGAGCTTGGCATAGCGCGCGGCGTCGAGTTTCGCATTGGCCAGGCTGGCCTCGTTCTGGCGCTTGCGGGCCAGTGCCTGGTCGAGTGCGGCCTGGTAGGTGCGGCTGTCGATGCGCGCCAGCACGTCGCCCACCTCCACGTCCTGGCCCTCGCGGAAGCTCAGCTCCACCAGCGGGCCATCGACCATCGGCTTGATGGTGACGCTGGCCGAGGCCTGCACCGTGCCCAGCCCATCGAGGTAGATCGGCACGTCGCGCCGCTCGGCCGTGGCCAGCAGCACGGGCACGTTGTCGGACGGACCGCGGCGGCGCCCGGCCTGGGGGGACGTGCTCTCGGCGGGGGCGCGAAGCTCCAGCCACCAATACGCACCGCCACCAGCGACGAACG
>Ga0105054_10002198_pt1 | contig 31399 bp, 31 predicted proteins | sample BON02_FD_78091 | JGI IMG/M metagenome (GOLD analysis project Ga0105054, IMG submission 78091) | Freshwater microbial communities from Lake Bonney liftoff mats and glacier meltwater in Antarctica - BON-02 (megahit assembly) | ecosystem: Environmental > Aquatic > Freshwater > Ice > Glacier...
GGATACACTGCTAAAACCTCTAGATATTTCAAATAATTCTTTGCCTTCTTTACTTACCGCCACTAATGTCGGTGCCGCGTTAATACCAAGGTCTTGAGCAATCTTACCTTCCTTGCTCTCAAGAGTTGCCGTCTCTAAAGTAAATCCGTGTTCTTTAGAGAAATTATTTATTACCGGTGCAAAGGCTTTGCAATAAAGGCAGCTTGCGTTTGTAAATAACAAAAGATCAAACTTTTTAGCAAACTCTTTGATCGTAGTAATCTTTTGTTGTTCGTCTATGCCGCGTTTTATTTTGTTCGCAAATACGTTAGTCGGAAACTCCGTCACATCGGCTATTTCGGGATTGGTAAAGTTTGCCGCCTCGGCGGCATATACCAAGCGAATACTACCCTCATGCATCTCTGCTTCTAGTTTTTTGTATTTCACTATTGCCTGCCTTAATATGTGCGGCTTTGTATCTTCCCTAAACCCGAGTTCAACCATTTGAGCTCTCGCGTTATCCATTGCTTTTTTACGCATCTCTATCCCGTTTAATGCTTCCTCGGGAGTTAGGTCGTAGTTTTTAGGTAAATCTTGATCTTGCGATTTAGTTTTCTCTGCTTCAAACCAATAAAAGCCGTGATATCGATCTTCGCCTTTGTAAAAATTACCCACTCCGCCGTATGCAATATTGCCGCAGGCAAGAGTTAACAGCAAAATAGTGCCGGTAATTTTTATAATATTACTAACAAAGATGCGGCTCATATCTACTCCTCCTTAATTACCGAGTTAACGCCGGCGGCTTTATTTTTTGGATGAGCTTGCTGATTAGAATCAAACTTATTGCTCTTATCAAATGAACCCTTGATACGATTCTTTACATCTTCGGTACTTGGCATAGCTATTTTCTTCTGCATCTCTGCGGCAACTTCGGAGAAATCCATTTTGCTAAAGTCGACTCTAGATAATTCATCCAAAGTAAGACCGCGGCAATTAGGGCTACCTCCGCTACCGAAATTAAGCCCTAGTTGTTTTCTTGCTTGCACCTGCACGACTTTTTCTAGAATATTACTAAAACAACAATAATGATGCTTAATAAGGGTTGTAACTCCCACTGTTTTTTTACTTTCCTTACCGACATATATACACAAATTCTTCTGTCTTTTTTCTGAAAGGATTTCTTCATCTTTACTACATTTAGCCCCGAGTTTCTTCCCCCAGCCTTTAGGATAGACATGGCAACAACTTTGATAACCGGCGGGTTTTTTAGTACAATTTCTGCCCAGCCCTTCAAAGATTTTAAAATTTACGCCGTCACTTTTGCCCTTAGCCAAAGCTCCGAGCTGCGCAACGGACGACACCATATCGGCGTCCATTTCATAAGACTTATCAATGCAATTGCCGTCTATACAAGGTACGCCCTCACATACAAGACCTTCTACCCCGTCTTTATCTTCCGCTCCGTATCTAATGGTTTCGGATTCAATTACCGTAGGAGTCCAACGTTTACAGCTAAATTCTTTTAAAATGTTAACGCAATTACCTAAGCTATCTCGAAGAACGCAGTCGCGCTGCCCGAGTGAATAGCACTTAGAGTGCTGAGCGCAGTCATTTTTACTCGGATAACTACATTGTTTGTTATATGCCCACTCCCAGCAATCACGGTGTACCTCAAATCCTTGCACTACTCGAACGCCGCTACTTATGCAGTATTTGCCGTTATCAACACATGGGTAATTTGAAGTAAAACGATTACCGGCTTTTGTTGCTTGAGGAGCAAAACAAGTCAAAACGGCAACCGTGATAAGTACTACAGATACAAAATTATGTGTTAAATGCTTTATCATTTTAAACCGCACCTCTCAGTCCAATCTTCAGCCCATTCCTCACATACTTTATAAGCCTCACGATATGTGTAGCCGAATTCATATTCATCCCATACAACGCGCCAGCGACAGTAAACGGGAGTAATATTCCCTATTCCTCTACCGCTACCGGGAAATGTTACATGTTCTCCTATTTGGTCTATAGATACACCGAGACTTGCTGCAATATAGCCCCGCGCATCGGCAATAATTGCTGCAGGATTATCACGCCAACATGAATCAACTTGATCAGGCCAACCAAATATGCTTTTCCCGGGGTGATACGGCGTGATATGCCATCCCCAACGCTTTGTTTTCCAATGAACGGCAAAACCCCAATTCATTTTCTGATTATGCAGAGTATGACCGTTAAACCTGATAGTTCTTGCTTCGGGGTTTTTATATCTTATACCGATTCTCTTGCAGCTTAGAGAGACTGAATCGTTACAGTTATATTGATTCCTCGGCTCTTCACAGAAAAACTGGTCATATTCGGTGTTTTTCTGATCTTCTCTTTTAATCTCTATGTAATAAGTCGGATCTTTGTGGATTGCGCCTTTGACCGTTTTACAATTAAACCCAAGTTCAATCAGTCTTGCCATTAAATCAATCCCGAGCTTGAGCATAGCTTTTTCCGTTGTATTGACGATATCCTCGGCGTCAAGCTTATGCATACGATTGCCGGACTTGGTATAATCCGGCTCTAATTCGTTTTCATCGTAAAATTGATATTCTAAAGAACTACGCTTCTGTCTTCCTGCGGCGTCTAGGTCAGTTTCCTTAATAGAATTTAACTCATTTGCCTTACCTTCCGCTCCTTCAATACCTTCGATAGAATCGTGACCGTTCTGAGATTTTATTCGGTCTATCGCATTATCGGTTTGCTCTTTCATATTTTGTAGTAAATCGTCTTTATGTTCGATATGACGATCAAAAAGATCATTAACTTTATTAATTTGGGTTTGCAAAGCAAATGCTTGAGACAAGTGACATAAGAAAATGCAAACTACGGATAAAATGATTGTTCTCATTTAAGCAGCTCCCTAGCACTCGCTGCTAGCTCACCTTGTCTCGCAAATATCTCTAATGCGGCTTTTATCGTTATGTTGCCGGCTACTTTATCGAAGTTACCGAGCAATGTTTGCTCGGAGAACATGGAGAGCGGTTTGCTTAGCACTATCGTCGGAACGGTTTTAATACCGAAGCTTGTAAATGCCTCATCGTCTATTTGCATCGGAGCCGTGTTTTGCTCATCCGATATACTCATTACTAGATCGGTAAGCTTTAAGAAGCTACCTTGAGGCAAGCCGCGGAAGACTAGTACGCCGCCGTAGCGACTTGCTTCTTTAGCGTAAGCTTTTAATAACGGCTTCTGCATAGAGCTTGATACGAATATCTGTAGTACGGGTCTCGGTTTTAATACCGATTCTCTTAAATCCCGATCAAAGCCTTTCATTTTCATCATCTCTTTAAAATTCTCCATAACCATAGCGTGATTGTCCTTGGCAAGACCTTGCGCCCACTCTTGATCAAAGTCTGTAGCACAAGCAACTCCGGTTATGAGGTTAATTATTATTAATATTAAAAGGCGCAGCAATTTCTCTTCCTCCATATTACATAACTCCAATCTTGACCGTCCCACGGATATTCCCTGAACGAACTATAGGCCATATCGGCTAAACCCAGAGGCCAACAACCGATTGCGCCTTTTGTGGTTTTTGGATAAACCATCTGTAGTTTGTACTGACTTTTCTTGATTTTAAGAGCCGTTTCTTTTCTGCAGATTTTACCGTTAATACTTGCGTCACTGGTACTAGTGCTTTTAGCAAGACCCACGCGGTGCATTTTAGCCAGTATTCTTGACGCCAGCAGGCTTGAATTTTGTACCCCGCCGACATGATCGGCGTTTGCTCCCGAAAACGGATAAATATTACCCCAGCAACCGCTACACCAAAATAACTCGTCCCTGGGCATATCAACGCTTGCGCTCACGCAGTCAAGTGCGCAGGCTGCCTGCGCGGGAGGATTGCCGAATAAAAAAGCTTCAGGGTTTAGCAGAGTTTGTAGCTTTTCGTCATTCCACATCGGGTCAAACTCAGACAAATAAGCTACGTCAAAAGTTGTTTGCTCTAAACAGATAAGATCGGTGATGAGTTCTAGCCAATATATAAGCGGATATACGTAATAATGAAGATGATAGAAGCTATTATGCGCCATTCTATCGCCGTGTGACCTATTATAAGTACCTATGCTCGTAGCATCGTCAGAGCCGAGATCAATACCCAGACCCACCATGCAAAATTTGCTGCGGGTTATGTCGATCATTCTAGCCGGCTCCCAAAAACCCAAACTAATTCCCGGAATAGGAATAGGTTGTCCTCCTTTACTACAGGCGCAAAGCGGTGATTTTGGATTCTTGGTATCTCTTTTAGCAGGCGACATGCCGCCGCCTACTTTAAGCTGACCGATAGAGATCGGCAGCAAGCATGACCAGCAAATATCCGTAATAGGATTGACGAATCTGCTCTTGCAAGTTAAACTGGCAAACGCTGATGTCGATATAATAATAGCTATTATTAATGCTATTAAATATCGGCTTAAGTGCTGTAGTCGGTCTTTAGTCATCCTCTGCCAAGATTTCAAACTAAAGACCGGCAAATACCGGGATTGTTTCATTTTTTTCTATTTGTCTCCTTATTATTGCCGCGATCTAGTTTTGTAGATTCTTTGATAAGATTAGCGGAACTGTCTTTCATCGTATTATTTACCTCGCTCCCGGATTTTAAAACCTCATAATATTGACGCCATGCAAAACATGTGATTTGCTTAATTTGTAATAAAAACAGGAATAGGCTTATCGGGCATAAGACGTAATATCCGATAGGTATCCCGAGCCAAACAATGCCTACCTGACTTACCGCCACCGTAATAAATGAAATTGGAAGCGTTATTGCGCCGATTAAAGCAAGTTTTAAAAGCCTTGTATTGTAACTAACAAATGCTACTATTATCGATACTAAACTCAATAACATTACGTAATTTTGCTGCGCCGTTACCATATTGAAGTTTTGATTGGTAGAGTAGCGCATACCCACTAATGACCAGATCATATAGGTCAATATTGCTATCGCCCAATTTGACGGCGATGTAAACATTTTAACCGTACAATTTTTTATCGCTGCGGAATCGATAGAACATTTATTTGTGTATTCGTTTTTATTTTTATCGCTCATTATTACCTACTTTGTATAATTTTTGTTATTTTATGTTTAGGAAAAGTCGTCATAATTAAACCCCGAGTTACCGCCGAGATCCTTCATGAATTGTTGCATATCGGGGTCGTGATATGCCTGATTCATTGCCGTTTGCGTATTTAACAAAATATCATTAAGCCAATCCTGATCATCGCTTTTTTTCTCTTGAGTCTGACCGTTATTACTCTGCTGATTCATAAAATTCTGCATCCCGGCGGTAAAAACTTGTTGGTTTTGAATGTCTTGTACTAAATCCTGAGCAACAGGCATCATTTTTGCTTCTTCTTGTTCTGATTTCTTTATTTTCTCTAATTCTTGCTTTGGATTTTTAATACCGATTAATTCTTGCATGAATCCATAATGTTTACTCATTGATTCAAGGGCAGATTTTGTGATATTCGGCACAAATTCTTCTGCAAGTTTTAAATCTTGCATCGCATTACTTAAGGATTCTTTATTGTATTGTTTTAAGTCGCTAGGATTTGATAATAACTGCCACAGCTGCTTATTGATTGCCTTGTTTGCCGAAAGTGTTTCGTTAAACTCTTCGTCATCCTCGGAATCCGACGAAGAGTAGTCGGGATCTCCACTTGGTACAAAGTACTCGGCCGGTTTTGCTTTAAATACCTTAGACGATACGCTATCTAACATCGATGTATCGTCTTCTATCTCGCTAACGCGAGCAGGGTCTATTTTCCATATAAAAGCCGCTTGCTCTTTTGATGCCGCACTCATTTTAAGTTGAAAAGGAGCCTTACTCTCTAAAGTATATTGATTGTGTGAATGAGCTATTGATTTTAGCATTCTTTCCGCAGAATATTCTAGGCTTTTACCTATTTTATCCTGCTTAATAATCTCTTTAATCCCTTCAAATACACCCTTATCCTGTTCGTAAAACTCCATCCATGATCCGCTACCTATTAGCTCTTTCAAAGCAAGACCTCCCCATGCATAAGGACTTGTATGATATTTAAATACTTTAATATGGTATTCTTCTATCTCTTTGTAATAAGGATTACTTTGGTTGTAGTTCTTATTGCCTCTCATTTTTGCATCGTGTGAAGCTAGGCTGATAATTATTTTTTCTCTGACTGTCGTTATTTCCTCAAGAGTTATGCCTTCAAAAATAGATTGAGATTTTAAATGAATATTGGCAAGTTTACCGAATTTACCTTCGTTCTTTATAACATCTAACGCTAATTTTGCATACGAGATTCCTGCTTCTGCCAGATAACTATAATACATTTTGGCGTATTCAATCCCGTTACTTCTATCTTCCGAGTCTAAACTATCAATATCTCTATGGTAATCTTTTAATTCCTTTCTATATTCTAATTTAATCTTTGTTCTACTTATTTTCATAATTTTTATTCTCCCATTGTTTAATTAATTGTAAGGTTTCTTCTTTAATATTATTAAACTCTTTCAAAGAATTTCTACTAAAATGCACTTCAATAAATAAATCTTTATAAAAAAATGCCGATTCACAAAAGCTCTTAGTATTTCTTCTCCTCTTATCGCAAATTATGTAATCTTCAGGGGCTTCGGGGTCATCATTCGTATATACGTTTTTGTAATGAACCCTAAATTCTCCGCTTAGCCGCTTTCTAAATTTTTCATTCAGCTTTGCTATGGATTTACGTAACATATTTTCCCTTTCTTCTGACAGCCCGGGAGACTCTTTCATACCTTTAATTATTTTCTCAATATCAAGTTCACTGCCGTAGTCTTTAATTCTATAATGCTTCCTCCCTAAATCTCCGCTGAAATCTTCGTATATTATTTTGTAAATTTCATCTTCCTTATCAATATCTAAATAATCATTCCAGTACTGATCAACTAAATGCTGCGAGTGCGTTACCCCGTCTTTCTTAAAATATTCTCTTAAGTCTTCACAAAATACCTGAATAAAATCATAACCGTTTCCCATACCTCCTTGTATTTCCGGATAGGTGAACGCAAATAATATTGATTTATCATCTTTATCGCTTTCCCGCGCGCTACTTCCGATTAAAAAATTTCTCGGAATGTTTAGCTCAAGTCCGCTAATTGTAATGTTTCTTACGCCTTCTTCTTTGTTATCTTTTGATATACTGCCGTTATGCAGGAATTCAGTAGATATATCAAACTCGCCTCGGCTAACTATAACATCTTTACTGCTCTCATCCTTATCAATCATTTTTGATATTTTGTAATGAGTTCCCATCCACTCCCATATACCGAAACTAGTACTATCTTTTCCTCCGGTTATTATATTGTGATAACCCAGAGTAGTCTTTTTAAGTATCTTGGTAGAACCGTCCGTAAATCGCATTAAATTATCTACTTCTCTTCCGGTCGTATACCAAGGAATCACTCTGTATTTCTTATCGCCGGTCTCTTGTGACGGTTTTTTTAATATTACAAGCGGACAAGAGAGTAGCACGCCTTTATTGCATGCATCGATATAAGCAAAAATCTCTTGTTCGCCGTCATTATCTATATCAAAAAGATACACGCCGATTGCTTCTGTCTTGGTGCCTGAAAAAAGTTTATCATCTTTATATTTTTCAAGAAAATATTGAAGCGCAAGCTTACGTTCTTTAGGATAATTCTTATAATCAAACTTAACTTCCTGCCCTTCTAATTGCAGATTATCTACCGGCTCTACATTAATACCGCTTGCATTACTTGAGTATACCGGATGTAGTATTAGTGCGATTATTAATACGGATGTTATAGCAACTTTTGTCGTCCTAACCATTGATTAGCACCTCCTCTATCTTGAGAAGAAGCCCGTCTTGCACTACTACGGCAGGACTTGCCTTAATACCGAATTTAGTAGTTAATTCACCGTTTTGATCGAAGTAGACCTTATTCTCGTGTTCCTTCCCAAGCTCCTCTTTTAATTTAAATACGCTTCCCGCCACTAAAATAATTCTGTCTTCTATAGGCTCTTTTTGCTCAAGGGGCGCATTGCTTATTTCTGCTTTGTTTGCATTTAATTGTGCTTGTAGCCACTTAATTTGAGCCTTCTCCCCGCTATCGATAAAAAACAATCTCCTGTTTAAAACCATATGCTGCAGGGGATTTACTTTAGTGCCTGCTTTGTGGAGTATTTTACCGCACGGCAGAACCGCATCTTCTTCTAATGTATAGGTCGGGTCAAAATGGAATACCCTGTTTTTTGTAGCGGGACCGACTCCTTCAACCGCTCTTGGATTTGCGACCCTGTCCTTAGTAATAGCGGTCATTTTCTCTTGCTCTTTCTGCATATCGACCTTTTGCAATCTTTCATCTATCATTCGCAAAAACGGTTGCTCGATTATTTGGTAAGTATGGCCTTTAGTATCGAAATCCTTGGCATTAGCCGGTAACGTCGCTAGAATCACTGTTATCAAAATTGTTAACCCGGTGTTTCGTATTATGTTTTTCAAATATTCTTCTCTACTCATCTTGTATTTTACTTTTTTGTGCTAGCTCAGCTTTAGCAATAGAGCCTCTTGATTTTAGCGAATCACAAGCCGCGGCAAATTCTTGGTACTTCAATTGCTGGAAAACTATCTTTGTCATTGGTATTTGCTCTGCTATTTGGGATAACATTAAATCTAAACGTCTCTTTTTCCATACAGTTATCGGCTTTGCTATTTTTTCTATTTTCATGTTTCTTTGGTGGTATAAACTGTTTTTAATGTAACTAAATCTGCATTTAACATTTTCAATAAATTAACGTTACCGAATACAACGCACTCATCACCGACATCCGTTACCGTTAACTTCTTGTGATATTGCATTAAAAATCTATTTTGCATCAAATAATAATCTCCTACTTTTGCTTGCAGATCAAAACCGCATCTATTCAATGAAATTATTAGTGTCGGTAAATTGCACCCGATGTGCATGGAGTTATCTCCTTGTTCTATTTTAACTGATTGTCTATATCCCAAGAAAAACACGCAAAATATAGCTATTGGAAATAACATCCAAATTAATAATTGCTCTATGCAGGTAAAATTTAAGTTAAAAATAATCTGATTAATTAGCCAAAATACAAAAAACACTACAATACAAAGTAGACCTTTCTGCCACCGAGAAACAGTTTCAAAATATTTTAAACTTTCTAATGTCTTTTGTTTATTCACTTTTAATTACCCCTGCTAAATGCTTAACAATCTCCTCATGCACTTCTTTTGAAACAGAGCGAACATTGCGGCCGTATATCTTGCTATCGGTTAGTAACACTAGAGCTCCTTTTTTACTCATCTTTTCTTGGGCTTTTTCTATATACTCAATTGCACTTGTCGGTTTGCCGAAAAATAATTGTCTATTTTTTAACGGCTCTTGCTCAATTCTTGCCTTTTCAAGGCTTAGTATTTCAGTTTGCGATATATACAGTACCTGCATATTGCGCTTAGCATACAGACTACCGGCAAAGAGGGACGCGGCTATAACAAGAGTGTTAAAGGTAATAAAAATTAATATTCTTAGTTTTCTATTTTCTTGCATTAGCCTTATACCTAATTAAGTTATCAATCGCCTCTTCCATCGGTATTCCTTCCGCTTCTTGTTTGCCTAAAAAGTTAAAGTCGCCGCTTTCGGTTGAAAATACCGCCGCGCTAAAGGGATCTAATATTAATCTACCCACCACATCAATGCCTGCCGATGAAAGTAACATCTCGGAATATTTACCGTTTTCAAATAACAAAGATTTTAACAGCGGAACTTTTGCTTTAAATTCAGAATGAGATTCAAAGTCAGAAAAAGAATTAGGCGGCAATATTATTTTCCAAGCACTATTTTCAAAAATTGCCCTGCGGTGGTTATTATTATTTTGAGTCTCTCCCGCCGTTTGCAAGTCGGCAAAACACTGAGTACAAACGACTAGACTTCCGCCGTAACGCCTTAGGTTTCTAGCAATTGCCGCTAAAAAGCCGGCGCAATGCTCAAGTAACATCCATGCTTCATCTACAATAATCATGAATTTCTGTGATCTATCGCCGGTTAAGAATTGACTCGTTATTTGCATAAGTAGCGTTTGCAGGATAATAGCGATTAGCTTCGGTTGATCTTTAACATGCTCAAATTCGAAAATAGTAATAGATTTATTGAAATTAGCGGGTTTCTCGCCCGAGAAATATTTACCGAATACTCCTTCCCTCGTGTATGAAAACAAACTGGTGGCAAATTGTTCTAAAACTTCAGATCCCGATTGCTTTAAAAAGGCAACGAAGCTTTGTAAGTCAAGTTTAAAATTATATTCTATTACCGCATCTTTAAGAGCTTTCTCTAAACTTGCCGTCGCAAATTCACCTTCTGCCCCGCACATAATAGCAAGTAACTCTTTAGCACAGACTACCAATTGATTAAACTCAATCTCCGGCATATTCTCTTTGAGACCGACAAAAGGATTAATGGTAAAACTAGATAATGCACCGAATTCTATAATCTCACCGCCGAGTAACTTGGCAAGAGGTGCATAGCTGCCGCCGATATCAAGGATAAACATTCGAGTACCCGCAGCTAACATCACGTCTGCCAGAGATTGTAGGAATACCGATTTACCTACTCCCGATGGCCCGACTACATTAATGTTAAAATTACCGGCTCCTATTCTATGATAAGGATTCCAGTTAAATAGCTGCCCGCGCCTACCTATTAAAGGCACACCCGACAACGGCACGCCGTACCATTCGCCGTGGATCGGCAGTTTTGCTACTACTTCGGACGATAACACCGGTTGCACCAACTTTTTAAGCTTCAGCTCAGGCCAAAAGTTAGCCGAGTGCATCGGTAAAATCCCGAGTATTGCCTCTAAATGAAAATAATCTAAACTACTTAAATGGAAGTCTTGCCCGCTATATTGAGTGATAATCTCTGCGCAGACAGCATCTATGTTTTCCTCTTTTGCGCTTGCAACTAAAATCCATGAATCGCTTAAAATATTATCCTCAATAGCCAGTCGCCTGATGATCTCTCTCCACTCCGAAGCCTCTGCGTGTAGAGCCTTATCATGGCGTGCATACGGACGCTCCGCCGCATCGATTATTCTTTTTCCTCTAGCCGTAAAACTCTTCTTGGTTTTGTGGTCATTGCTAATACAATAGCTAATTAAAAACCTTGCAGGCAAAGGTGATTTTTCAGAGTCGCCTAGTAAATTAATGTTTTGTAGTAATGACCAAAAACTCGGCATCCCCGTAATGCTAAATGCACGGTGGGCAATGCCGGTCTTAGTATTAACAAAGGCTTGTTTCTTACTTTGATAATAGTTACCGAGCGATAAACACCGATTATTAATTAAATCCAAGGTAGAGACTGATTTATAGTTAGCAAGCACGCCCGGCTCAAACTCAAATATCTCTCTGCAAATCCTGATTAAAGTTTCCGTATTACCTATCTTGGGTTGCAATCCCAAACTACCTAACTTAGTCATTAATGTGTTGCGAAAGTTTTGTAAGTCGGTAAGAGACGCTTCGTTACAATTTCTGTAAATAGTGCTATAGGAGACAAAGAGCTTAAACGTACGCGGCAGACGTTTGCCGCTATTATGAAAATTCCCGGCTTGACTGCGCAAATATTCAATTCTTGCGACCGTCATTCTTTGTAGCACCTTGTCGGGATTAGTACGACCCTCACCCCAAAACTTCAAGAAATCCTCAATATCTGAGCTTGCAAGCAAGAAAAACTGCAAGAAACCGCCGCTAGGTAACTCTTTGGCAAAAAACTGATTTAGGTTTTTAACCACCGAATCGTTAACCCCGACTAACGGACAAATCTCTAACAAAAAACCCGCAGCAGATTCCGCGAGTAAAAAACTCTCGGATCTTGGATCAAAATAACGGTAGCTTAAGTAATCCTTTAAGCTTTCCGCGCCGTTTAGGTTGTTTGCAAATAACGCTTTCTTCCGTAGCTCAAAAGTTTCTATGTCGGTTTTCTCAAAACCGATTATTTGTGCCGCTTTATTTGCAAAATCCTCATAAAGACTTTTCATTTATTTTAACCGCTTAAAAATGTAAATTATTATCATCATCTAAATCCATAACCGCCTCATCAAGGTAGCTATCAGCTTTATCTTGCCTCTTTAAGTTAAGCATCTCGGTAGCCTGGCTAGCTGAGCAATTTTTACCGCGGCATTTTTTGCCCGCGTAGGCTTGCTCAATTTGCCCTGAATCAATTTGTTTGTCGACTTCCGCAAGCATAGTGCAACCGAGACCTTTAGCGTCTCCGCATTTGAACTTGTTTGGGTATGTAGAACAAGACGTAATACTAAAAGTAGCTAGAAGAAGCATTATTGTTTTGTAGTGTTTTTTTGTTATGTTCATAATCTATTAACCGTTAATTTTCCGAGTATTTATGTTTATAAAATACGTTGTCCGTCTTGCAATATTATCGCTATGCTTCACCGCAATATCCGCTAAATCTTCTGCGGAAAGCTTATCTCTAAACGCAGGAAGTAAATAATATAAGGAATGATTACTTAGCTCTTTCAATGAGAATTCACTACAACTTATAAGCAAGGAATCTTTGAATCGCTCAACAATAAATCTTTGATTAAACCAAATTAATCTATCGGTTTCAAAAATATAGCAATTGTCTATTTGCCTCTTAAAATATATATCGCAGTATTCAAAACCTGATATTAATTCACTGAAATACCCATCATATTTAAACTGCACTCTTGGAGTCGGTATGTATTTTTTACCTATAGTCTTTTCTATAATCAGCCAAATTATAAAGCCGATTATACTCTGAATTGACAAAGACATAACAACCCATATAACCGGTTTATCTTGATTGGAATAGATTTCAAAAGGTATTAAAAGTACAATTGATGTGAATATAATTTTTAATCCGTAATTTAAAAAATTAGTTCTACTCATTGTCCGGTCCTCTCGGCATTAATTACTTCCTCAATATCCATAGAACCTATTTCTACCGATTTGGTAAACACTACGTCCACCTTTGTACCGCCCGGTACTAAAATGACGGGAGAAATGTTCTCGGCTAGCTTAATATGGTAATCGGCTAATTTCTCGGCAGCAGAACTTGTACCGCCGAGTAAACCGTCTTGCGCCATATCTTTCATACCCTTCTTTTTAGTGCTAATAGCACCTAGTGCCGTGATATCAAGTCCGTTTTGTCCTTTAGCGGTATTACTAAATCCGCTCAAAACGCCGCCCATAAAAGCATTTTTTAAATGTTTCTCCGACATTGATACCACAGAGCCTCTAATACCGTTCGCCCCGTCATCACCGTATATAACCCCCGATACTTTGGTGGTGGTAATAAGACCTGCCGCCTTATCAACGCATACCAGCTCTTCCGCTCTGATCACCGCCCTCTCGGATGAGATGTCACCGTAAGCACTGCCCAGTAACCTGCATTGTTTAATATCTACGGCAAAATCAGCGGGTAAATTACCTCGAGAGGTTAGTTTAATTATTACCGGTATAGGTTCACTCGCAGAATTAACCGAAGTAGAAACCGCAATGCCGCCGAGCAAATGACCGCTGACATAACTAGTGGCAGGGAGATAATTAAAAGATGATACGGCAGGCCTAGTTACCGTCTTGGTGTATACTGCCGTAATACCGAGTTCTGCAGGCAGATTTGCATTGCCGTCTTCCGGAGTAAGTGAGGCTATATCTTGCCCCATATTCTGATTAGCGATTTTTAGGTTATCTATTTCGCTTAAAGCATAAGAAAGACGCCCTTTTAATTGTTCAAGCTCGTTGTTTACTTCTTCTTTGCCGGTTTCTTGATTTTTAGTAAGGGCATTTTTTAGTAATTCTATTTGCCCTTCTCTGGTTTTACCTTCCGTTTCTATCGAATCTTCAAGAAAGTTTTGCCATTTAACGTCAGCCTTGGTAGCATCCGTGCCGAGTTCTATTTTTTTATGGCTTAAGGCAAGGTCGCTATCTTCATAGGTTTCATTACCTGCCGTTTTGACTTTAGGTTTATCGTTTGATTCTATGAATAATAATAATACGACAAAGCTAATTATTACCGCGCCGCCAAGTAGCCCTAAATTAAACCATTTCTTTAAGGTTATTTGTTTTCTACTTGCGGGTTTGTCGCTACCTATAAAATATTGTCTGATTTTATCAAGTAAATTTTCAAGCCGGTTTTTGAGATCTTGCATGTTATTTCTCTGCTAGTTTTTGTACTACTAGTACGGTTATCGGCTTTTTAGGGTAGATTATCGATGAATGCGGATAACTACTTTTTACGTTATCAAAGCTCCCCGCAAAAATGGCAACATCTAGGGTAATAGGACTCTTGGTCGGATTACTAATTTCAAATACTCCTCCTTGAAGATTTTTATATTTATAGATTTTTATCTGACTTGTCGTCAGCACTCCTATATTACCTAGTTTTTGTTTGGTTTTTTGGACGTAAAACTTACCTGCTACGTTATCTTTCATCGCCCTTAGCATCTCTGCTATATCGCTTTTTTGTCTATGCTCTGTTCTTAAGTCGGTTTTACCGTCTATAATAATCGATTTACCTTTGATCTCCGATACTTGCAGCTCTAAATCCTGCACATGACCGGCATTGTTTTTAATACTAATTTCTATGTGTTCACCGACCGGGCTAAGGGGCATAAAATATATATTTGCGCCGTCTTCATCGTATTTAAGACGAAATTTACTATCGTCACCAGTCACTTGCGTGATCTTGTACGGCGGGTTAGAGATGCGGTTTAACCCTGATTTAGATATTTTCACCTGTAGAGGCTCACTAGTTTGCGCTTGATAAGTTTCGGCACTTGCAATAGTGGAAAAGAAAAGTAGGCAGGAGGTTATTATTTGTTTTAATATTTTACTCATACTCCCGCCTCTTGTGATTTAGCTTCATCTTTACCCGGTTCTTTATCTTTCGGTTTTAATTGCATGAATTCCTTTAGTTTTAAATGACCGCCTATATAGTCAAAAGACAGTAAGTACTTAACCGTATTTTGCTCAAAACCTCGTTTGCCGAAAGTACTCGTTAGCATACCTTCTATAACGACTTGTAGGTTTTTAGCGTCTACCTGTATTTGCTTTGGCGCAAAGAATGTCGATAATCCGAATTTCTTATGTTCTTCTTCCTTGCCGGCAAAATAACTTTGCAATGATTTAAGATTTTGTTCCGATCTAGTTGATGCATGTTTTAGGATTATATTTTTCTTAAAACCGATCGTGTCGGTAGTTAAATCAAGTAACGCAGAGGCAAATAATAAAGCAGTCTCTTCTAGGTAACTTTGTGAAACTATTGCCCCTTCAACAATTAGATCTTTAGTAATACCCGGCACCATGATAGTTCTCTCCGTGGTACTAGATATCTTGACAACCAGTAGAAAGTTGCTAATTACGGCAAGAGCCATGATTCCCGCAAAAAAATTACGTTGGCGCGTGGTACTAGTATTTTGTATTTGCTCTACTATCTCTACTTCCATTTATCGCCTCTTAAAAAAAATTCTTTATTGACGAGCTAGGCAACGGTGATTTCGCTAATTTTGGAAAGTACCAATGGATTAAACGCTGTGCTTTGCCGTCATGCAATGCCTTGGATAGAAAGTCACCGACAAAATATCCCGGTATCGCTCCGCCTACGCTCCACATAAAACCGAAAAACATCATCGCTATAAGGCAACCGACTAAACCGCAAATAACACCGAGCAAAGCCATACCGTAAATTTTTACTTCCGCCCGCAGCGGTTGCCAAATTCTTGTTTGCATATACTTAACCTAAATGCAAAACGGTTTGCGCAAGTTTTACCGCTCCCGCCGTTCCCAAACTTCCAACGCCGAAAGCTATGGCTTTTTGATACATATCCTGACCCCTTACTAGAAAAGTAGAAGCACCGCCGACAGCAAAAGCGACAAAACCTAAATTGTCGTTAACTAAGGTATATAAGGGAGTTATTAGATTAGCTTTAATGTCTGCGACCTTAAACCAGTCTGCGTGCGCGGGGGCAATGAAGCCGAAGACGCAAATGCCGATATATAGAGCTAACCCTGAATTGTTTTTTAAATGTGAAACCAATGTTGTTTTTTTGCTTAAGATTTTGCCGGTCGCTAAGGTTGTAGAATTCTTTTGCATAGCTTGTATCTCCTTAAAGTTTGTTGTTAATCTAGTTTGGTTAGGCATCGGTAATCTCTCTTTGTTATTAATTTGTGTAAGGCTCGTTATTAGCGGTTAACTTATTTAGGTTATTCATCATCGTCACTCTCTCTAAATAATACGATCACTAGCGCGTGCAGCTCATCAACCTCGTCCCTCAGCAACTCTACCGAGGTAGTAAGAGAGTACATGCGCGAAATTAGTCGATCATCAAGATCCGTTCTTGTACCCATAGTCTTGAGATATGTGTTCACATCTTCTCTTTGGTTTGTGATTTCAGTCTCTATGTTCCCGAGTTTCTCTAATATGAGAGTTAAAGTTTCTTGAATTCCTTGCGTAGTCTTATCCATAAATACCTCTAAATATTAATTCTTAATTTTAGATAACCCGTGTTACCTAAGTAGTTGCTTTGCCATGTCCTCTCATATCCAAGGCTTGCTTCAATTCTGCTTGACGCTAAGCCCAAGCTTGCTCCCAAATTATACGAATGTTTGGCGGTTGATATTTTGTCGTTAGAGAGAATTTTACCTTGCGCGTTCTTGACGGTAAGTTTTTTTGATTTAAGGCTTAAGTTGTTACTGTAGCTTGCTGATATTTCAGGAATTAATTGTAAATTACCTAGTTCTAATACTGTTAGGACTGATAGAGCAGGAGTAATAGAGAGCTTTTGAATATCGGTTTTACTAATGCTTAAATTATTTTGTTTATTCCCCGCAAGTTTTACTCCTCGGTAGGATGCGCCTAAGTTTGGGATTAGAGTTAGAGAGCCGAGAGATGCGTAATACCCCGCTGCAATATTAGCTCCAAAAAGATCACCTTTTAATTTAAAGAAGTTGTTATCTGAAGTGATTGGGCGATACTTAGTTTTACCGTAAAGTTTGCCAAGCTCAAAACTACCCGTTATTACTAAATGCTCATCTGCTTGCATACTGCCGTAAATAGACCCGACTATGGATTTTATGTCGGTGGAAAACTTAGTGTCATTATTAGTAGCCGTGGAAAAATTTAGAGATTTTGGTTTTAAGGTACTGATGTTTGAGCCTATCGCAATTCCGAGGATAGTATCCTCATCAATTTTACCGTCAAAACCGATAGTAACTCCGCGGCAGTTTTGTTTTACTTTAGCGGAATCTTTTGCCCCTATTACGCCGCTACCTAGACTCCCTCGCGCCCAAACACCGTAATTTAAGGAGTCATCATCACCGGCAGACAATCCGGTACTATCTAAATCAACCAAGTGAAGATGTGACAAGCGATCCGCGGTAAGTGATGATAAATTTGCTATTTCAGTAAAGGCAAGTGCTATCGTGTTTTCTATATTGCGGCGGATAATAGCATTATTTTCTACTTCTTCTCTTGTTACAATTTTTTGATATAGAGTGCCTAAATCGTTTAAATGCAGTAACCTGATGCCTCGCCCGTCCCTAATAGCCCCGAGTAATGCTTTAGCAGCCTCAGGCGTTAGGTCTGCATCTTGAAGCGAGCTAAGGGCAATAAGATTCTCGGCGGTAAATGCTCCGCAAGATGAGCCGTCATTTTGTTGATGAACTTGCAGATCGATAATTTGTGCGTTCGGTAGAATTTGTTTGATTGCAGCAATATATTGACCGCTCTCGGAATTGATGCCGCCGATAGAACTACCGAATGAATCGTTATAAAAAACTATAATATCACCGTCGGTTTTTGCTCTGATTGCTAAGGCAGTCCAGTGATTGTTGTTTAGGTTAACGGGAATAAGGGCGGGCTTGCCTGATCTTGCCTCAAAGATAGCAGCTTCCGCTACTTCATGGATTAATGCCGGAACATTAGGTACTGCAGGGGCGACATAAACCCTATCCCCTAGACGGTTGTTTAAAATCCCTCTGATGTCATCATCCCCGTACCAATAATTGATATTTGCTATCTCGGGATTGATATCTGCCGCATATGAGTTACCCGCAACAACGGAGCTAAAAATGCTAGTTGCAAGGGCGGTTTTGATTAGGAAGCGGTTAAAGTTTGCGCTCATACAGTCACCACCGCCGTTAATTGATGATTTTGTAGCTCACAGATTCTATCGATTAGCTGTAGGTAATTGCTTTGTACCCAGTCTTTAATAAACAGGGTCGGTGCTTTTAAGGTAAGTTTCCGAGAATTAGGATCGACATCGGCTTTTAACTTACTAAACCACGCACCGTCCATATTGTTACCGCCTGAACCGTAATAATCAATGAGACCTTGTCTTATCTTACCCCAGACTCCTTCAATTTGTAGAGGTTCGCTTTGGGTTGATAATTGAGGTTGATTATCTGATTCTAGCTGCGCATCTTTAGTCGGTTTTACTATTGAGAAATCAACTTCATTAATATGATTGCCGTATACCGATCTTACTTGGGTGAGTATTAGAGGTTGCTCTCTATCATTAAGCTGCATGGTTGTTTGTAGAGAGATTTTAAAGACCTCTGATTTAAAGGATTCATCTTGCTTGAAAAAACTAGCGGATGATAAGAATTTGTAGGCAATGGCGGGATCTAATACTCCTGCTAATTTACGGCTTAGTTGCATCTTTAGTGATGTATCGCGGCTTTCTTCTATACGGCTTAAGAATGCTTCTTGTTGCTTTGTTATTAGATCTTCTGCGGTAATATTAGCTTTGATTTTAAAGCTCTCATTGCTAATATGAGCAGCATCTCGCATTTCATAAGTTAAAGCTTTTGCCATGTAGTTGATAAATGCTTTTTTATGCGGGAAGCTATGTTCGGGCAGTTTTCTTGATAAACTAAGTAGAATCTCGTTGATAGCATTGCCCGAGAACTGCCTACCGCATAAACTTTGTAGGTCATTAATGTCTGATTGAACCAGAGGGTAAAATGATGCAAGATTGAATCTTTGCTTATGGGGTGTCACGCTGACGGTTGCCTGAGTGCTACTTGAAAAAGAATCGTTTGAATTAAAATTAGATCCCGTAGATCTAGTTTTCTTGTTATTTTCTTTCTTATCTATATTACCTGAAGAAAATTCAAGAGAACTAGTACCTTCGTTTCTACCTGCTTGAGGAAATTTTTTTACCTCATGCGCCAAACTATTATTAGAATCATTTTGACCGGAAGTTTTATGGTGAGGGTTTAATTTAAGGACATTCTGTATATTTAAGATGAGAAACATTTCGTTAACAAATGCTCTGCCGTGAATTACAACGGTTCTAAGATCTCTTTTAAGTAGAAGAAGTTTCTCTAATCTTACTACGGCGTCTTTGACTTGGGACAGACCGAAATTGAATTTGCGGGCAAAATAGCCGAAATTTAATTGAAACTCGGTAGCTCCGTTATACCGATGTAAGAATACAAGTTCGGATAGAATGGCAATAGCGGTAGTATCAGACTTACCGCACGGGCGAGTTAAGTCGTGATACCAATTATGCGGTACAATATTACCCGGCTCTAAAGAATAGGCCGAGATATTAACTCTCTCCTTGCCTTTATCAAGATTTTCTACTATCATACTTTTACCTATGTTGTCTAAACATTGTGTAATTTGGTTAACCGTAACAGGTTGCCTCTTCTATCAAAGCCGATAAGTATTTATTCAATTTGACGAGAGAACAATACTTATCGGCTTTAGTCTTGGTTATTTTATTTTCTTTTTTTATCTTTTATTTTTCTTCAACTTTTTTCTAAACTAGATATTAAAATTAAATTGTCTTTTTATATATAATTAGTATAAATAGGCATGTATAAAATACTGCTGTATTATATGCAAAAACTTACTACTTATATATAAAGAAGTATACTTTATATATGTAGTATACTCAACTGATTAATTTGATGTCAACTATATTTTTTACTTTTAATGACAATAACTTTAAAAAAGAAAATACTGGAACATGCTAGCAAACATAGACATAGTATAAGGGATTTAGAACATCAAGCAGGTCTACAATCCAATGCGATTCATAATATATTAAGCGATAGATCTAAAAACCCAACGATCGATACTGTGCTAAAAATAGCAGATATTCTTGGATGCTCTATAGACGAAATGCTAGGACGCGAAGGATTTGCACACAAACCTAATGCCACGAAAAAAGCTGGCACTACTTTTGACCTTTGCCTATTTCAAAGCACCTGTAATTATGTCATGCAATTTATAGAAGTAAACAACCTAGGAAAATTAGTACTATCTGATGTTATATATTGCGTTGAAGAGATTTATAAATATTGTTTAAATACAAAATCCAGAATCTTTGAGCAAAATTTTGCTCAGTGGTTTCTAGAACAAAAACTAATTAAATAGATGTTTTCTAACAACTTTTTATTAAATTACTCTTTTAATGTTTTTAAATTTAGTTCATACATTTCTTTTGTTCTTAGGTGATTTATAGTAAAAATATCTTCATGTTTACGCAAATATTGAGTATATAGGAATTTATCTTTATTCAGCATTGCAGTTTTGGCTATCTTAAAATAGAGCATACTTATAACATCTGCCCGTAAATTTTGATCAAATCGATTACCATAAATTCTTTCTGCTTTTTGATATAAAGTTATACTTTTGACATACTGTTTTTTAACTTGCGCCAAATCCGCTTCTGCGATTAAAGCATTAGCTAAATCAAAATCTATTGATGTAGTTGATTCCTGTGAGACGGCTTCCGGTTTATGAAGCAAAATGCTCTTAGATAATTTAATATGTTCTTCGGCTAAATCTAAATGTCCAGAATTCATTTCCGCTTCTATTAAGCAATTTAATATTTTTGACTGCTGCTCGTTGGGCTTTGAATGATATTTCTTAGATAATTCAAAGATTTGATTACTGAGCTTATATGCTTCTTCAAATAAGCTAGCTCTGATTAATATTTCGGTTTTTAAAATATAAGAAGCAAGAGTATATTGATCTTGCGGCAAATCACTTTCATACTTGATCCCTTTATCTATAGATATTAACGCTTCTTTGTATCTACCTTCTTCTAAAGAAATTTTAGCATCCATAAACCATAATAATCCATAGTCGTAATCTCCTTGATTTTCGGTAATAATTTGATGTGCTTTTGATATATGAATCCTCGCATTAGAGATGTCACCCCTATATGCCTCAATTTGGGAAAGATTTGAATAAATTGTAGCTTTAAGCTCATTTTCTCCGGTTAATTGCTCGGCAATATCTTTAGCTTGCAAGAAATCGTTATATCCGCTTTTAGGGGTAAAGTCGTAATAAAGCCCTCTATATGATTTATACCATGCATATACGGATTTAAAGTGCGAACTCAAAGCGGCAGGTTTTATTATCCCTTGCTCTTCCTGTTTATCTAACCACTCAAGTTGTTCTTGCCACCCCTGATAATTCAACTGGGTAACATAGTATAACATAAGGTTTTTTCGTAGCTCCATAGCACCCAATACGTCTGTATTATAAATTTGGGTATTTTTTAATAGTGCGACTATGTTGTTATATAGAGTCGGATCTTGCTCAAATAATATTCTTGAGTTAGCTCCTTTTCTTGAAATACTTTTGTTAATTATCGTCAGTAGTTCCTTAATATTTTGTTGTATTATCTCTTTCGAATAAGAATCAAGTATGTTGTTTTTTATAAGATCGTGTATTTCAAAAGAAATATCTTTTTGACCTTGTCGTTCTTCAAGAACGGAATATTTTACTAGCAAATATAATATTTCTGCAAGTTGCTCTTTATTGCCTTGATGTATGATATTAACAATATGTTTAGAAAAATTCTTGTTATCGAGAAGAATAAGCTTTAACAATAAATATTTAGCTTCGTTAGTTAATTTACCGTTTACGAGTTCCATATATTTTTTTATATCATCCGTAACACCTGTTTTTTTCATAATTGATTGAAATTCGTTTATGTTTAAGTAGTTATTATTTGATAATAATATAGCTCCCTTAGCTAATAAGAAAGGATGATTAGAAAATATCTTTATCAATTCAACTGCATCTTGTTTAGGAATATTAGGATATAATTTATTAACTAATTCTATGGATTTTTCTTCGTTAAACCCACCTAAAGTAACAATCTGCGATGAATCATTTCTACCTTGAGAACAAATAATTATATGACCGTTATGGGATAATTTAATAAATTTATCAATCCCGTCTATATTAGGAATACTTATACTATCAACTATAAAAAGCCATTTTTTATTACTATTATTTAAGAAATCTATGACATTTGTTTGTATATTTTCTGTATCTTCCGGTATCAAGCATTGATTATTACTACATATATTTTGATTAATCTCTTTTGCTAAATTCAAATATTGTTGAGGTAAATCATTGTTATAATCAAAGAACCATACCAAATCATAATTTAGTTTTTCTTTGAGGGCATAAGTTCTAGCTAGTTGAGTCTTTCCTATCCCAGACATGCCGGTAATAGAAATAAGATTTTCTCCGCTTAAAAAATGTTGCTTTATTTTATTATAATGCTCTTCTCTATCGGTAAAATAATAAACAGGCGGCACGATATTAGATACCGTGGGCTTTGCAAATGCAGTAAAGCAACTAAAAATTATGATTAAATAATAAATATATTTATTCTTCATTTGTTGTGATAATCACGTAAATTAATAATATTATTTTTCTTAGTGCTAAGCTTATTGCTTTGAGCGGTATCTTGAAAATTCAATTGTATAATATTTCCATCATCGCTATTCTTAATTTGCCAATTGACACAAAGCTTTTCTAATCCTTTCAGGGTATTATGCATATTGAGTAAAAAGATTTCTCCTTTACCTTGTTCTTCCGTATAGCTTTCTATTTGTTCTTTTTTTAATTGAAAACCGGTATATTTAATATTTATCTTAACTAACAGATTATTTTTAATTTCAAATTTGATGACTAAAGAGGATTTATTGTTTAATAAATGCAAAACATTATGAAGCAAGCTAAAAGTTAATTGATAAAAACTTTCCTTGGATAAATGAACCGTAAACACCTGACGGGTAACCGAGTATTGAAAATCTACTTTTTTCTTATTCATTGAATATTGAAAAAATGATGCTAGATCTTCAAAAAATATATCACTATCAATAGAGCTACACTGATCTTCTTCTACTAATAAGGGAAAGTACAACATATCATCTAAAATATCTTCTCTTTCTAACGCTTTATTTTTTACCCTTTGCTTTATCTTGGTTATGAGTAATTCATTACACTTATTTTTTGCTTTTGCCTGTCGTAAAAGTAAATTCCGTTCTTCCAAAAGACTTAAATAAGATAGTTTTATAGTTTTAAATCTTCTAATAATTGAGAATAGGTAAAGTCTCCCGAATACGATGTTTATTATTATGAGTGGAGTTATTACAATAATAAACTCTAATATCTGAGTTCCGATCATTTTACTTTTATCTTTAGACAAATAATCTTCTTTCATGGATAAGACTAAGGTAATCACTGATGAAAAAGACGATGTTACGGTATTTTCAATAAAAATATCACCCTTCTCTCCGTTATCCGCTATTATTTGATTGTTAATATAAATTTTAAAATTTATATTTTGGGGAATATTTTTAGATATAAACTGTCTTAACAATTGCGTATCAGCTTGAACGCTATAAAATCCCGCAGTAATCTCTACTGAATTAAAAGCGGTGTGTATTTTAAAAGGCTTATTAGGATGCTCGGTAATCTTCGAAATTCTTATAAAATTAAGTAATAAATTCCTACTTAAAAAATCAACATTATGAGGTTTGTTATGCACAATCTCTAATATGTTTAAAATTTTCATTAATTCATTTTGAATAGCTTCGAGATGAATTTGCTTCGTTGTATATAAGATTCGATAGTATTCTTTATCTTTTTCTATTAAACATAATTTTAATTTCACGCCAAAAAAAATAGCTAAAATTATGAAACTTGAAAAATAAGATATTAATAAAGTATATTTTATCCCTTTAAATTTTACTAAAAACTGACAAATTCTTCTATAAAACATCAGGTTATTACTACCAATAATTTCAACTAACGATTATATAACCCGATATCTTATAATTTTTCATAAAACCGTCACTTATTACCGCCTTCGTTAAATTATTCAAGTAATTACCGGTAACTTGATCAATTCTCAATTTGTAACTTCAGTTTGTATATTAGCTACCGGTTACGAATCAAAACTCACCTGAACGCTTCTTTTTCCTAGGATATTTTCTTATAGTTACTATGCGTGAAAGGCTTCACTAACAAGAAACTAGCAATAATATAAGCCTAGTCAGAGCTACTAATTTCTAGAGTAAGTAGCTCTGTGTAAAGGTTAGTCTAGAGCATTACTTCTCTCCGACTGTGAGCTATATAACAATTACCTAAACACGATACGGCTTTCTTGTTTGTAAACTATAAAACTTAATATCTAGTAAACTTTTCATTGTATTTTATGACTTTTATTCAACTTTGTTACAAATCTTCAAAACACTCATCTTCTTTTGCTTCGGTATAACCTTGATTCTCTAGCAGCTTGGAGGTCTTTAAAAGCCTTGACTGAGCTTCCGCAAGATCGAAACTTTGAGCTTCACCTTCCCCTCCCTCTTCGGTAATAGCACGGTTACTTTCTAAGAGCGATATACCGGTTTTCAAGTAATTGAGAAATATGTTAGCCTTTGCGGGTTTTAACGTCATAACTAACTCTCCGTCATCGTTCATCTCAAGTTCTTTTAACTTTACAAAATATTCTCTGCCTGCGGTAGTCTCTAGTTTAATACTATCATCTCCTTTTATATCACTAGGCGTAACCTTAAGGTATTTTTGTTGATCGGGAATATGAGATAAGTTGATTTTTTGATAGTGACCGTGATTTTCTGTTTCTAGGTAATCATCGCTAATACAATAATCAGTAATATTAATCTTTTGACCTTGATCATCTAATAAAGATGAGTTTTGTTGATAATTGTAGCTCTTTGCCTCCGATTCTAATTGATCATTTTTATTTTCTATAAGTTTTTGGGTATTAACAATGCTAACCAGTTCGTTATTTTTACAGCTAACTTTGCTTTCTTCTATAATCTTCCTCTCTAAATTACACCACCCGCCAAGGACGCTATTAACCGCGGACTCTAAAGACTTTATCTCATGTGATAAAACCCCTGATTCCTGATATTTCTTGCGGTAGTGCAGGTATTCATAATTTAATACTTCTGCTTTAGCAAACTCCAGCGGCGGTTGCCAAGTTCCTCCAACCACAGCCTTCCAAGCAACGCTAAGTGCCGTATCTATCTCTTTCTCTCTTGAGACAGACCCTAGTTTAGTAGGTTTCCAAGTTGCTGCATGGTGAATCAGTTGCTTGGCTAGCTCATGCTTGCTCAAGCCTTCGGCATAACCGGTAGCTAGTTTCTTAGAAACAAGGCAGTAAGCAAACTTTCTAGCTTTATCGGCTTTATCTTTCGGTAATTCTTTTAATTTGTTTCGGATCAACTCAGAGCAGATGTTGAACTCTGGCTTTATTTTCTGCTTTTGATTGCTTTCTTTACCACCGTTACCGTCACCGGCACTATCATCAATCTTAAATTTCTTTAAAAAATCATTAAAAAGAACTTTTGGCGCAGCCCCTAAGTTACTTTTAAATTCTTTTATTTTTAGTATAAGATCTTTATTTAATAGTAGTGTAGATTTGGCGAAACTAGGGTCACATTTGATTCCATCACCTCTCCCCTCCTTATTATCAAAGGTTTCTAGAGGGTTTGAAATTCCACAAGAACTCTTAGGAAAATCAACATATTCAGATGTCTCCGATTCTTCTAACATCCTACTGGAATCTAATTCTTCTATTACGGAATTAATATATTTATCACATGGAGATAGATCAGAAGAGGGTAGAGAAGAAGAAGCGGCATTCGTATAGTCACAACTGACGCCGCCGGCATCATTATTATTATCGTCAAGAATAATTACTGATTTTAACGAAGAGGCTTGTTTTAAAGTCAAATTGAACTTTATCCCTCCGAGAGCCAAATAATCTTGGTTAGGCTTTAAACCAAGATTATTCTCAGTTGCTAAACTCACTACATCATTTGCTGTAAAACTAGAGCGGTTTTTTACTTTTTCTAGTTCTAAGATACACTCTTGAGGTAAAGAGAGAGTTATTCTCCATAAAGACTGATCTTGTCTTTCTTGAATCTGATAATCATTATTGCTAGTACCTTCACTTCCCTCGCTGCTATTATCATCATCATCATTATCACTATAGTTTTTTCGAGTATATAAATGCTCTAACTTAACAAAACCAAGTTGCTCTAAGCTTCTTAAAGATTTAGATAGATGTTTTGTACTACAAGAATATAGGTCGGCAAGCTCTTGGTATGAGGAAATAAAGGAAAAGCTAGTATCGTTGTTATAAGAGTACTTACCAAAACTAGAGCCGTCCTTAGCTTGAAGCATATAGTTTTTATAACATCTTGTATAAAAACCTAGCCATATAGTCTTTTTCTGAGAATTTAGCTGCAAATTTGTCGTAATAGCAAGCAGCAGCCGGTAATTAAGTTTTATAAATAACTTTGTTCTATCTAAATAAGATCTCTTGCATTCAACAAGTGGATTGTAAGGAGCGTTCTCTTCTGCTCCTACTCTACTCGGAAACTTTTCATTTAAATGATTAAATACGCTAGAAGGAAGAGTCGGAGTAATAAGGTTTCTTTTATTCCTACCTATTGTATCAAAATCCTTGTTGATAATAAAATAGCCTTTCTTTACTAAGCTCTGTTGCATTTTAAATACTAAAGAGCGAGAGCATCCAAGGCGATCAGCCCAGTCTTCACTCGGCAAAGCGCAAGATCTAGTTCCGCCTTGATTCTTATTAATTAAAGAAAGGCTATCGGCTAATAGATAAAATAGCTTCTCGCGGTTAGTAAAATTGGTAGTCGTAAGGATATGTTCTAATACGCATCCGGTAATTGGAGTGTAGGATTTAGTCTTTGTAACCAAAGGAAAAAAATCAGTATTAATACAGAGGAAATTTGTGGTAGGTACTACATTATTTATAGTTATTTGCATATTAGCCCAATTAATTTAGAGCTAAAAGCAAAAAAAGCTTGAGTTATTCCCAAGAAATTGGTATAAGTAAAAATAAGAAATATAGCGCTGCAAATGCTTTTTCTTTTAAGTTAAATAACTTAGTATTTTACCGATACTAGTTTTTATGGGTGTTAGGAGCTTTATTCGCTTTTAGCACCTTTTTTATTTTATAAGATGTTATCTCCATGCATAATATAAGAGTATATGATAAAAGGTCAACAAAAATATTAAGTGCAAATATTTTTATTTCAATTAGCTCTGCGTATTTATTTCTACAGTTAGGTTGTTTGGGTAACTAATACCAAATTTATGGAATGCATCTATAATGTCAGAAATAGGTAATTTATAACTTTGTAAATAATATAAATTATTTTTAGTCTCAAATTTTCTTAATGCTCCATAACTTAGATTAATAAATTTTTCTAATTGTCTATGGGAAAGATTTATTGCTGTTCGAGAAACAATAAATTGAAATCTAGTGAGGTTATTATCAAGAGATTTATTTTCTATTGGTAAGTTTAAAGATATAATATTTTTATCAGTAAAAATTATATGTTGTTGAATAAAAAAGTTATATATTTTTTCAATATCAGTGGGATAACATTTTATATAATCTAAATTAGATGTATTTTTTTCTAATCGAATTAATGTGATTTTGCTAACTTCACAACTTTTGCTTAATTTGTCTAAAGTTAAGTTAAGAGCTTTTCTAGCACTACGTAATTGAAATCCAGTTAGAATCATATGTTTTTATTTTTAAATGTTCTTATTATTGATATGTTATGTAACGTAATGTAAAGTATTGTATAAAATTATTATAATTTGCTTTTTGTAAATGCTAAAATTGCTTTTTCCATTATTTTTCTTCTATTCCTATTAGGTAAATCTTTCCAAAATTTTTTTTGTTTGTTGGTAACTCTAATAATTATTTCTGTATACTCTGTTTCTTTATCATGAATTATTTGATCAGTACTAAATCCATTTTCTTCTATTTGTACAATAATATATCTTAATATATCTGATATAGAACTAAACGCATAGTCTGATACATTATGCATAGCTGATAAATAATTATGTAAGGTATTGCATAGTAATGTATTGATACGTAATGATATAATACAAATTTTTTTATCGTTAGTATCACCCGCATTACTGTATAAATCTATTTTTTTTTCAGGTTTTTCTAGAGATTTGCTTTTTGCTGATAGTATTTCCACTAATTTTTACCGTACAATAATTCATGTATAACTAAAAAATCATTATTAATTTCATCAAATACCTTTTTATCTTTTAATGTAATAAAATAGTTTTCTGAAAGAGCGTTAAGCAAAGTAGGGTATACAGCCGGTCTATTACTTAGTCCATTTAGTAAAATTCCTCTTTCTTGTTCCTTTATAATTTTTAATACCTGTGATATACCTTCTTTTTGTTCATTGGTTCCTTCTTTCCTATTAGGAATAAAAATAACTCTCTTTTGTAAAGATTCGTTAATTGATAAAAACCATCCAATAACAATTTCTAAATCTGCAATATGTGGTTGGAATGGAACAACAATAATATCTGCTTCTCTTACATATCTTATAAGGCTAGAGCCAGCAGTACCAGCTGTATCTATAACCAATAGATCCGACTCTTTTGTACTACAAAAATCATAATTATTGTTTTTACATTTTTCTAACCATGTATAAATAGTTCTATTAGGATCAGCATCTAAAATATTCACAGTATAATTTTTGAATTCAAACCACTGCGCCAATAATCCAGCAATAGTAGATTTACCTACCCCGCCTTTATCTCCTGTAACTGCTATTTTTTTCATAAATAATTTTTATTTAACATACCTAACATTACTACACTTTTTAACATATTACAAGACAATACTATACGTTACCATACATTGTAAAAAAATAATTCTTAATTAATCTGAACACCTGAAAGTAACCAGTTTATGGGAACTTTGATTGAGATTGATGAGACTTATGTTGGCGGTAAACCTAGAAAAGGAACTAAAAAAGATTATAACGATGGTAAGCGTCCGGTCAACCCGCTCTTGTTTTTTTGAATTATTCTAATTTAATATTCCAATGGAGCAGTTCCTCGATTTTAGTGGAATTATAATCCTGTATTACGTCAAATACCTTGCGTAGATATTTCACTGGGTTAATATTGTTGAGTTTGGCCGTCTCAATAATGGCATAAATTTAAAATCCTTCAGCATCGATATAATGCAAAGCTTTGCACAAACCAAATAATTCAGCAGCTAATTCGGCATTGTTAATCAGAGATAGTTATCCTATACTAACAGGATTTAGGAGTACTGATGTTAAACTGTGCCGTTATTTGTATTACTTTTAATTTCTCAAAAACACAGGATTTAGAAGTCCCGAAACCAAGCTCAGATTTTCTAACTATTACACAAAAAATCTGCTCTAAAACTAGTGCCAATAGACTTTATAGAAAGATACGCAATAATTTAGTTTCCGGGATATTACATAAGGTAATAAACTTATATGACTTTAATATTGGACTTTGGACAAAATGATTTGCCTTGGCAGTTAGCATAAGTCAAAAAAATATTACTTTTCTAAATTTACGACTGGATTAAGTGCTATTTAATAGTAAATTTGAGAACTCTAGAGCAGAAATATTTAGTTTTTTTAACGAAGCTTGTACTAACTTAATAATGTCTAATATTCTTTGAGGGTTAGAAATACAAGACTCTGATTCCAGCTCATTAAGAATAGTTATTGGGGCTTTTTGGAGATCTTGTTTTATTTTAAAAATCACCGGCATTAATTCTCTTTTTACCTGAGACTCACCAACTTTTCTACCGGAAGTTTTACCCCTAGCAACACAAGCTTTTGCTGGTGTGCCTATTATCTTCAATAGGTTAGCAAAACCTCTTTGAGCTTGAGATAGACTTATCGTTGATTTTGTATTATGTTCTATGTTTTTATAAGCAGGAAGATAACTCTCCCAAGGTTGCGGTGAATTAGTCATATTTTCCTTGCCCAAGTATAGCTGCATATAAGCTAACATACAAAGTTGCCACCATAATTCTTCGTGCGCAACATCAGGTGTTTGATATGCATCTAGTAATAAGTTCTGCTTACCGAATCTAAAAAAATGCTCAATATCATAACGAGCATTATAATTTTGATACGCATCAAGAAGACTAATTTCGTCACGTCTTGACCCAAATATACTTAACCATAAAGGTCTTTTATATACTTCTTCTTTTTGATCGTTAATCAGTGTGATTTGAATTAAATTCATAGGATATTCGGCTGAGTGATATTGTCTTGACCCTCGCAGCAGCATGTCGTTCCAACACTTTATTTGTACGGTGTATTCTTTGCCTTTACGGCTTACCCAACCTATCTCTTCGTATTTATCGTGAGTTATATGAGTTTTTGAATCCCTCAAGTTCATTTTATTACCGAACTCCATTTTACGACCTTTCTTTGATAGATCTGATTGCAATGGAGTCGGTCTAGAATAGAGATTACGCTTGCTGTTGACTCGAAAAATATGCACTAAGTTACTCTGCTTTCCTGCGGAGATGCGACGTTGCTCAGTGCCGTATAAACTATCTCCGACGCTAATACATAGCTCTTGGGTTAGATCTAATGCATTGATGTTATCTACTATCTGTTCCATTCCAATTTCATTACCCTTTTTGCAACTCTCTACTCTTTTTATCGCAATTGGTACTAGCCAATGTTTTTCCTTCTCAAAACCGCTGTTCGGTAACATCGTCAATGCTGAATATTGATGACCTACTGCAATAGGTTTATTGCCAGGTGCAGGATTCGGAGCATGCGTTATGTGCCTATCCACAAGTTTTTTTGCATATGGTCTAGGGTTCGGCGTGCAATCAATAATAAAAAGACGACTCTTTGCTTTATCCGTTGCTTTAGCACAATTGTAAATCAACTTGGTTATGGCGTCAAAATTTACTTGCTGCAATCCGTCAGCGATAGCATCGGTAATGCTGCTATACTTCCTATTAAAACAACTTACGTTGCTTAATTGTATAACGCTCTTACATTGATGCCCATAACCGGTTAGCGCATCTAGTAAATTCATAATCGCATCAGAGCGCTTTGGAAAAAGATTGTATAATTCAACTCTAAACTCTTGAAGTGGAGTAAGCTCTTGCATGTTGGGGCAGCTGTATTAATTAAAATATCAACTACATACCAATATTTGTTTAATTCAAGA
>Ga0105054_10002203_pt1 | contig 31367 bp, 24 predicted proteins | sample BON02_FD_78091 | JGI IMG/M metagenome (GOLD analysis project Ga0105054, IMG submission 78091) | Freshwater microbial communities from Lake Bonney liftoff mats and glacier meltwater in Antarctica - BON-02 (megahit assembly) | ecosystem: Environmental > Aquatic > Freshwater > Ice > Glacier...
TTGCCAATGCTGGAACTGGTGGTGATGAGTGTGATTTGAATTTCACCTTTTCGGGAGTTCCAAGTTTTGGAACAGGCACTTGGACCTATACCGGGGCTGGAAACGCATTTTTCAGTAACGTGAACAGCGCAACCGCAACGGTTGTAGTTGATACGTACGGTGCTTACAGTTTCACGTGGACCGAAGTGAACGGTAATTGCTCAGACAACGCAACAATTACTCTGAATTTCTATCAGCAGCCTATTGCCAATGCTGGTAATGGAGGTTCTGAATGTGACCTCGATTTTGCGCTCAATGCAACACCAACAATTGGCAATGGACTTTGGACGTACTCTGGTTCTGGAACAGCCACTTTCTCACCGTCTGATACTGATTCAGATGCAACAGTTACGGTTGATACGGATGGGACTTATGTATTCACTTGGACCGAAGACAATAATGGCTGCACCGATTCTGAAAACGTAAATGTTGTCTTTCATCTGCTTCCTGTTGTCAGTTTTACAGGGTTAGGAGCTCAATATTGTATTGATCAAACCACACCAGTGCTCATGACAGGTTCGCCATCAGGTGGAACTTTTAGTGGACTTGGAATTAGTGGAAACTCGTTTGTTCCATCCATCGCTGGTGTTGGAACAATTTTCATCACATATACCTATACAGATGGTAATGGATGCACCAATGCTGAAACGCAGACCGTGGATGTTAATGGTCTTCCAAATGTTTCTTTCTCTGGATTGAATCAAGAGTATTGTGAAGATGATGCAAATGTTTACACACTCGTTGGCGCACCAGTTGGCGGAATCTTTATCGGCTCAGGTATTTCTGGGAACGATTTTGTTCCTGACAATGCTACTGTAGGCGTTAACACAATTACATACACCTACACCAATCCTTTCGGATGTACAAGTCTAAATCAGCAACAGGTTACGATAAACGCGTTGCCAGCAGTGTCATTCAATGGATTAGCGGCATCCTATTGTGCCGATGCCTCAAACGTTCCATTGACTGGAAATCCTGTTGGCGGAACCTTCAGTGGTACGGGAATTATCGGTGCTTCATTCAGCGCAGTTGCTGCAGGCACAGGAATTCACACCGTTACCTATACATATTCTGATGGAAACGGATGTACCAATTCTTCCAGCCAGCAGGTCACAATCAATTCCAATCCAGTTCCCACCATTACGCCAAGCGGATCATCAGCTATTTGCGCAGGAAGTAACCTCGTTTTGAACGCTGGTGGCGGATACTCAGTTTATAGCTGGAGTAACAGCACCAATGGGCAAACCACTACGGTCTCACAGGCAGGCACTTACAATGTAATTGTGACAACCGCAGAGGGATGTTCGGGAACATCGCCTTCCGTTCAGGTGGTAGTGAATCAGCCACCAGTGGTAAACCTAGGAAACGACACCATCATCTGTACCACCTCCTCCGTTACCTTGAATGCTGGCAATCCCGGCTCATCATACGCATGGTCAACGCAAGAAATTTCGCAGTCAATTACGGTTAATGCAACTGGTGCATACACCGTTTCGGTCACAGATCAGAACGGTTGTGTTGCAAATGATAATATCACTGTTACTGTTAGCAATCTGCTCAATCCAATAATTGTTGCTGATGGCCCACTTCAGTTTTGCGCTGGAGGTTCCGTTGGTTTGAATGGAGGTTCTGGATATGATTCTTACCAATGGAGTACGAGCCAAGTTTCACAGAGCATTAGCGTAGCAACCCCAGGTGTAATTAGCTTACAAGTTTGGGATGAATTTGGTTGTAGTGGCACTGACGAAGTTATCGTATCAACCTTACAACTCCCAAATGCCATTGTTACACCAAGTGGTACGGTTTCGATATGCGCTGGAGATACAACTACGCTATCAGCAAATGGAGGTTTAGCCTCATATCTTTGGAATCCAAATAGTGAGACCGCAACGGCAATTCAAGTTTGGCAATCTGGCACTTACACCGTAACCGTAGAAGATCCAAATAATGGATGCTTAAATACATCGGCCTCTGTTGAAGTGGTTGTTAATACCACAGTCCCACCAACAATTGTAGCCAGCGGTGCAACCGAATTCTGCGCTGGAGGAAGTGTAAGCTTGACCGTTGAGCCTGGACCATATAACTCGTATCTATGGTGCAGTGGGTCTACAACGCCATCAATCGTAGTCACTCAAACAGGAGAGTACTGTGTAACTGTTCTTGATGCGAATAACTGCGTGGACAGTACTTTAGTTGGAAGCCCAATTTACATTGAAGTTTGGAACCCTCAGCCTATAGTTGAACAGCAGGCAGACATAATTGTGGTAACAAACGGTCCATTTGCCCAATATCAATGGTATTTCAATGGCTTGCCACTTCCAGGGCAAACCGGGTCAACTATTACACCAGCCGTTAGTGGTAATTACAGCGTTATTGGTTGGGATGATAATGGCTGTTTCGGAACTTCCTTTAATGTTGAATTCACGTTTACTGGAATTGCCGATGCCAATTTGGGTTATGACATCACTATCTATCCAAACCCTACACGTGATCAATTTACGTTGGAAGTAGACTTCGGGAAACGGATTACTGGGACCATTTCCTTGTCAGATATTGCTGGCAGAGATATTCTGAATCCTGAAAAACTTAACGATGTTTCAAACATTAAGCGCCAGTTTAATGTCGAAAATCTTGGTGCTGGCATTTACTACCTTCGATTAATAACCAATGAGGGAGTTGTTGTTCGCTCCATTGTCAAAGAATAGTAGACTTGATGTAATGTTCGCATTAAGGCTTTGTTTAGAACCAGTGAGTTTGAATCTGGACGAACAATTTTTGGGAACATCATTCTAGTCTGAAAAAAAATTAATTTAGACGATTGATTTTAAAGTGTTGAAAAAGATTTTCTATAACCCCCATAGTAATTGAAAATGAAGTTTTTTTTACGATTGTCCATTCCAGTTTTAGTGTTGATGTCATACATATCCACGTACGGTCAAACTGTTACCAAAGCTTATTTCGCGCCATCGTCTGTTTCAGTTGACGGTGTTGGGCCTTATGGAACCGCAATGCCAAGCGTTACCTTTGCTCCTAGTGATTTTACGGGAGGATGTCAGGTAACAGATGTAGATGTTGTAATCGCATGGGCGAAAACCGCTGGAACCTGTACGAGTCCAACTGGTGGGAACTCCCAGCATCAGGAAACTAGTTTCAGGATCAACGGACCAAGTGGTTCTCAGGTTCTTGCTTTGCAGGGTACTTGGAGCGGTCAAACGTCAACGTCCTCAGTTATTACAAGATTCAGTCAAGGAAGTCCAATTCCTACTGGCATTCCAGTTTCTGGAACATTTGGGCCCAACAATGGAAACTTGGCTGCATACAATGGACAATCCCCTTATGGCGCTTGGAACTTGGACATAGGCGACCAGACAACAGGAGCACCAGTTTGCCTGGTTTCTTATCAAGTTGAGGTTACTACTGCTCCAGATGTTACTCCTCCAACAATATCAGTCCCTTCAAACATTACTGTTAATGCAACACAAGGACAGTGTGGAGCTACCGTGACCTTTACCGCACCAACAGCTACCGACAATTGTAGTGCAACCATTAATCAGACCGCTGGGTTGGCTAGTGGTGCTTTCTTCCCTGTTGGAGTAACCACACAGACATTTGTGGCAACGGACGCATCAAACAATACAGTTACTGGAACATTTACGGTCACTGTTGCCGATAATCAAAACCCTATTATCACTTGTCCTCCTACCGTTTTTGCGGGTTGCAACCCAGTGGTCAACTACCCTGACCCTACTGTGTCAGACAATTGCGGTATTGCTAGTGGTTCGCTAATCAGTGGATTTACGTCTGGAAGTACGTTTCCTCTTGGCACCACGCAGGTAACCATCGAGGTTATTGATGACGCTGGTCTAACTGCTTCCTGCTCCTTCAATGTTATTGTTGATACCGAGTCGACAGATCCAACATCAATAATCGCTAGTGGAGCTACTGTTTGTTCAGGGTCTCCTGTTACGCTTACGGTGAATGGCGGTTCCCTAGGAACCAACGCTCAATGGTTTTGGTATATTGGTAATTGTGGCGGCCAACTGGTTGGAAGTGGGTCTTCAATAGTCGTTAATCCGTTATCAACTACCAACTACTTTGTGAGGGCTCAAGGGCCTTGTAATAATTCTGCGTGTGCCAATGCGCTTATCACTGTAACTCCAGCTCCTTCAGTAGGCTTTAGTGGGATAACCAGCCCATCAGCTTGTGGTGCGGCAGATGGAATTATTACTGCCATAGCCGGTGGTGGAACACCGCCTTATGTATTTACCTGGAGTACTAATGCGGTCGGCTCTACAATTTCAGGATTGGCAGCTGGCCCTTACGAAGTGACCGTAATTGATGCGACCGGATGTTCGGATTTCTCTTCTGTTTCTTTGAACGACCCTGGAGCGTCACAAGTGACGTTGGTTAGCAGCGATGGAGATAATACCACATGCGCAGGCGAATCTGTTACATTTACTGCTTCTGGTGCATTTCAATATCAGTTCTATATTAATGCAGTTCCAGTAAGTACTCAAAACCCGTTTACTACTAACACTCTTACTGACGGTCAAACTGTTTACGTTACGGGCACGGATTTCAATTTCTGTACGTACACTTCTTCAGGAATTAACTTCACCGTGCTAGATAATCCTATTATTGACGAAACAGTTTCTGACCCGTCCGGTTGTGCTTTGTCTGATGGCGTAATTCAAACACTGGTGTCGGGTGGTTTACCTCCTTATTCTTATTTGTGGAGTACTGGTCAAGTCATCTCAAACATTTCTGGTTTACCAGCTGCTCCTTATTTTCTTACAGTTACGGACGACAATGGTTGTTCTTCAAGTGAAACCTACGGATTGAGCGATCCGGGAGCGCAACCTGTTACTATGACTAGCAGTGAAGACCCAAACAACGAGATATGTGCTGGTGAAAGCATAACCTTTACAGCTTCTGGGTCTAATACGTATCAGTTTTACGTAGATGGACAGGCAACATCTTCTACGAACCCTTTTACGACTGCTACCTTAACGGATGGTCAATCTGTAGCAGTAACCGGAACTGATGGCAACAACTGTACGGCTACAGGCAACATCATTTATCCAATTGTGAACCCAGGGCCAACTGTATTGCTTGTGTCCAACGATGCCGACACAACTATCTGCGTTGGACAAAGTATTTCTTTCTTCGCTTCTGGCGGTCTGGTTTATGAATTCCTTGTTGATGGAGTTTCTCAGGGTCTTCCAAGTCCGACCACTGTGTTTGTTACATCCAGTTTGACCAACGGTCAGGTGGTTTCAGTGATTGCCACTGATGGTAATCTCTGCGATGTGGAAAGCGATGGTATTCCTGTTACGGTAAATCCAAGTCCAACAGTAACCATCACTAGTTTCTCAGACCCTACATCGTGTGGTGCAACTGATGGTGTGATAACTGCTGATGCAACAGGCGGAACTCCCGCTTATACCTATACTTGGAGTCATGGTCCGCAAGGTCCAACAGTGGCCAATTTGAATGCAGGTTCATACTTTGTAACCGCAACGGATGATGCGGGATGTACTGCTGTAATCAGTCAGTCACTTAGTGATGTTGGTTCAAGCCCAGTTACGCTTACGTCCGATGCCACCAATAGCACTATCTGCGGTGGTGAAACTGTGACTTTCACTGCTTCTGGCGCAACTACTTACGTGTTCTTTGTAAACGGATTCCAAGTGAGCACACAGAATCCGTTTATTTCCGATACTCTGGTTACTGGAGACATCATTGCTGTTATGGGTCTTGATACACAATTGTGTGCAGCCACTAGTGCTCCGGTAACATTCTTGGTACATCCTGAAATTCAAGTGGGAATTACATCTTTTGTAAATCCATCATCTTGTGGAGCGGCTGACGGTTTTGCAAATTCCCTCGTTATTGGAGGTGTTCCTGCATACTCCTATTCGTGGGTTTCAGGCGGTCAGGTTACTCCTATAGCAGTTGGGCTAGCGGCTGGCCAATATGCGGTAACTGTAACTGATGCAAATGGCTGTCAGTCAACAGATGCCGTTTCGCTTAGCGATCCAGGAACATTGACAGTGTCGCTTGTTGCAAGTCCGACTGGGCTGACAATTTGTGAAGGAACGCCTATTCAATTCACCGCATCTGGTGCTGGTACTTACGAGTTTTTCATTGACGGGGTATCTGCTGGGAACACAAATCCTTATACAAGTTCATCGTTGGTGAACGGTCAGACTGTGGCCGTAGTTGGTACTGATGCCAATAATTGTTCGGTAACTAGTCCTGGACTTCAATATAATGTTCTTCCAGTACCTTCTGTTGCACTTACGTTGCCTTCACTTGCTTGTTCTAACGAAGATTTCGTTGAATTAACAGGCGGTAGCCCAATTGGAGGAGATTATACCGTGGTATATGGTAATTTCTCTATTATCGGGGATCTTTTCTTCCCCGACCTTGCTGGCGTTGGTGCCATCAATGTTGATTACACGTATGAAGCAGCAAATGGCTGTGATGCTACTGCTTCAGCTGTTTACAACGTTCTTCAAGCACCTCAGGTGGATTTAGGAAACGACACGACAGTATGTTCCATCACCTTGGACGCTGGATCAGGATACACTTCGTATGCTTGGACACCTACTGGGGATTCAACTTCAACTACTTTTGCAGGTCAAACAGGTGGTTATGAAGTTACCGTGGTAGATGGAAACGGTTGTGTTGGAACTGATCTTATTGTGGTTACAGTAAATCCAATTCCTTCTCCGATTATTACCCCTAGTGGAGTTATAGAGTTTTGCATTGGAAATACAGTTATTCTTTCTGGCGAATTAGGATATAACACATATTCTTGGACAACTGGTGATAATACTCCAATGACTGAATGGGGTCAATCGGATACCATCGTTCTTACCGTTACTAACCAATTTGGTTGTGAAGGAACAAACGAGGTCATTCTGATAATGAACGAACCAATGCCGGCAACTACCATTACTGCGGACGGCCCGTTGGAATTCTGCGTTGGAGGTTCTGTTAACTTGAGCGCAGGTCCAGGATATGCATCCTATTTATGGAACAGTGGTTCTACCACTCAAAGCGTTACTGTTATTGAGTCGGGAGATTATTGGCCGATAACGATGGATGGAAATGGTTGTATTGATAGTACGTTGCAGGCCGATGCAGTTACTGTTACTGTTTGGAATCCAGAACCAATTGTTAGCGAAGATGCTGGTTTACTCACCGTGAGCAATGCTGGAGATTTTACGGGGTTTCAGTGGTTCTATAATGGCAATCCAATTCCGGGAGCAACCAATGCTTCTTACACAATTAATCCAACGGGAAGCGGCAATTACCGTGTATGTGTTACAGATGCCAACGGATGTTCTGACTGTTCTCCAAACTTTGAATTGACTTGTTGTGTCGGAATCGAAGAAGCAAATTTTGAAGGCAACGTGAGTGTTTATCCAAATCCGAACAATGGACAGTTTACGCTTGAGGTTGAAATGGCTAGACAAATGGACATCACCGTAGGTCTTTACGACATGGTAGGTAAGCAAGTTTGGATGGATAGCCGTTTGGGTAACACCGATAGCTTGCGTAAGCAATACGATATGACTGACATTCCTAATGGAGTTTACTTCCTGCGAATATATGCAGACAATCAAATGACGGTTGAGAAGATAATCAAGCAGTAAAAACTGCTCAATCCATAAACAAGAAAGGCCCGAAATATCGGGCCTTTCTTGTTTTAGAGAACAAACGAATTTCACTTTCTCAAGTGATAACTCTTTGGCTGAACGAACGTCCTGATTCCCGCATGGGATAGGGTAGAACCGAGGCCCGAAGCACCACGTCCACTCCAAGGAATATTTGGGCTTACGCGATCGCAGCAGTTCCAATATACCGTTCCAGAATGGAGTTGTTGCATCAGTTCCAGAGCACGGTTCTCATTTTGTGTGTAAACGGCTGATGTTAGTCCGTAAGGCGTATCAAGCATCAATTTAATTGCTTCAGCATCACCTTTCACTTTCTGAATACCTATTATAGGGCCGAAACTTTCGTCCATCATCACTTTCATCGAATGGTTCACATTGGATAAAACAGTCGGTTCGAAATAGTATCCTTTATTATCGGCACGTTTTCCACCAAATAGGAGCGAGGCACCGTTTTCAACGGCATCTTTCACTTGATCTTCCAAGACTGCAATCTGTTGCGGCCTTGTCAATGATCCAAGGAAAGTTCCTTCTTCGTTCGGGTCACCCAATTTCATTTGCTTCGCTTCTTCCACAAAAGCAGAAACATAATCCTCATAAATTTTTTCGTGAACGTAAATACGCTCTACCGCGCAGCAGCTTTGTCCGTTATTATAGAAAGCACCTTCAACTCCTGCGGCAGCAGCTGCTTTTACGTCTACATCTTCACAAACATACATAGGGTCTTTTCCTCCAAGTTCCAATCCAACAGGAACAAGTTTGCCTGCAACGCGCTCGGCAATGTATTTCCCAGTAGCATAAGAACCAGTAAAGAAATATCCATCTAGTGGAAGATTTAGCAATGCTTCACCAGCATCTTTTGCTCCGATGATTACTTGAAAAACATCCTTCGGGATACCTGCTTCCCAAAGTATTTCGGCCATGTTTAGCCCCGTAAGTGTGCTGAACTCCGATGGTTTGTAAAGCACGGCATTTCCACCTATCAGCGCTGGAATGAACACGTTGAAACCGACCAGAATAGGATAATTCCACGCTGAGATGTTGGCGATGACACCAAGCGGTTCGTAGGTAATCTTCTCGCGTGTCGCACCTTCCGAGACCATCCATTCCTCTGCCAGGTATTTTTCGCTGTTTTCTACGAAAAACTTGCTTCTACCTAATCCGCCATTGATTTCGCCTTTTGCTTGTCCTAGTGGTTTTCCTACTTCGGAAGTAAGGTCTGCAGCAATCCTGTCTGCATTTGCCAACATCAGCTCGTTGAATTTGACAATGCACGCAATTCGCTCTTTCAGCGGAACTTTTGCCCACGCTTTTTGAGCCGATTTTGCAGTTTCAAACTTGGTTTGAATTGAAGCAGTATTATCCTCAGCTACTTCCTTAATGACCGCCTCTGTGGCAGGATTGATGATTTTCATTTATCTGTTTTAACGAATGATAGAAATGTGTCAATGATTTTGAATGGGTCAATAAGTTTGTCGCCCATAGTGTGGAAGAATTCCGGATGCCATTGCACGCCCATGATCTTTCCTGATTCTGCACTTTCGTGAATGAACGCTTCGAGAATGTTGTCTTCCGAAGAGTAGGCCTGTGGAATCAGTCCTTTACCAATATCCTTCGCTGCCTGATGGTGCACCGAGTTTACCATTGGGTTTTTCTCATTGCCATAAAGCGATTCGAAAAATGAGCCTTTCTCAAAGCGGACACCATGATGAACGTGGTCATATTCAACCGCATCGCGGTGTTTTATGCTTTCTGGCCGTTGCGTTTCGATGTCCTGAAAAAGCGTTCCTCCATAGTACGCATTCATCAACTGAAAACCACGGCAAATACCAAGTACAGGCTTTCCCGCATCAAGAAAAAGCTTCATTAATTCAAGTTCATACTCATCACGGATTCGGTCTCCAAGCCATCTTCCAATGGGTTGTTCTCCATACGTTTCTGGAGCTAAATCGACCCCTCCTTGCAAAACCAAACCATCCATTTCTTTTATTATCGCCAGCTTCTCGTCTTTTGGCAATTCAGGAATGAGGATAGGCATCACGTTTGCCCGCGCAACATAAACGGCCATGTCGTTTTCGAGGTATGAAAGTGTTTTCGGCCCGAAGGTTGCCCTGTTTAGGTCTGGATGAAAAAAGCATGCAGAAACTCCAATTTTAATCATGCCGCAAAGATACATTCGCAATACATCCATGCTTGCCGCGTTGGTTAACTTTATCGCTGGATGAGACGACTTTTTCAAATACTTCTTTTGACGCTAATCCCGTTCGGTCTTTCGGCTCAAAAGATCAAGTGGGAAACAACCTCAGTCAATTTCGGAACCGTTGGTGATTGGAACAGTCCGCCAGCCACTTTCAAGTTTACCAACACTGGGAATCAGAAGCTGATGTTCTTGCCACAGCACCACGACCGCGAAGTATTGGTGCGCTATCCGAACCGAGCCATTCAACCTGGTGAAACAGGTGAGATAGAAATCCTCTATTATACAGGAGGGACTGGGTTGTTTTCGAGAACCGTTGAAGTTTACACCAACGCCTCTAGTAAGGCTGAAAAGTTGACGGTAAAAGGGAATATCAAGAGTATCTACGCGAATGCGCTGACGGCCTGTCCATCATTTCAGAGTACAGCACCAGTGAGAACTTCTGAGCCGAACGTGGTTCAGGTGGTGGATGTGGCTACCAACAGACCAATTCCGAACGCAAGTGTGGAAGTGTTTGACCGCGGCATTCGCAAAGCAATTAACGGAACCAACTTGGAGGGTGTAGCCGTCAATTGGATTGAACCTGGAAAATACATTGCAGTGGCTGCAAAAGATGGTTACGAAAGGGCTGAACAAGAGATTGCTTTTACGAAACGCGACCGAACGGAAGTCATCTATTTGAATCGAAATAATTCGGATTCTGAACTTAATGAAGAAGAAATTACGGCTTCTGTTGATAACCGTTGGGAAGAGCCGAAAGAGATTTCAGACGAGAGATTTCAGACTTCAGAACCTGAGCATTTAGGAATCACGACAAATGTTCTTCTAAAGGAAGACTTGCAAGAGTTGGAAGAAATGGAACTGGGAATTACAACCAATGTGGTTTTGGCAGAAGAACGGATTGAACCAAAGACGGACAATCTAGAAGTATTCGATTTAGGTATTAGCTCTAATGAGCAATGGGAAGAAGTGGTGGAGGTTTCAGATGACAGATTTCAGAAGTCAGAGGAAAAAGCAACAGAGGTTGATCTTGGAATAAACACGAATAATCAACTGGAAGAAAAGCCCGCTGTAGAAACAAAACTGTCTATCGAAGGGCAAGTGGAAGCGGCATTGCCTGAAGCTGTAGAAACTGAGGTCGTTGAAGATACTCAACCCAAACCAGAATTCTCAACCGAAGAATATCGCCCGAATAATGTGCTGCTATTGCTGGATGTTTCTGGTTCCATGAATGATGATGGAAAGATGGATAAACTGAAATTATCTATCCGAAGGCTGGTGATGATGTTGAGAAGAGAGGATGTGTTGACGATGATTGCGTACAATTCTGATTCATGGGAACTGCTGCCGCCAACTCCCGTGACCGATAATCAGGCCATTGTTGCGTTGGTTGATAGCCTAAAACCATACGGATACACCAATGGTGTTAAAGGAATGGAAACGGCATATGAAAGCCTCGAAAAGCAACTCATTCAAGGAGGAAATAACCAGCTTATCATCGCTACCGATGGAAAATTCAACTCTTCCAAATTCTCGGAAAAGGATGCATTGCAAATGGTTAAGGATAATTCCGATAAGGGAATCGTTCTTTCCATCATTGGTTTTGGGGAAGACAAGGAAGCAGCTCGGATGATGAATAAATTGGCTGATCTTGGAGAAGGTAGTTTCCTTCAGGTCAAAGACAATGAAGATCCAACTGAATTGCTGGCAGAGGAGATTAAGCTGCGGTCGCTGAAGTAACTATACGGTCATTGCAGACCAGTCTTTTTCTAGTAGTTCTCTGTGTTGAGGGTGCGCAATTCCGATAAGTAGCTTGGCACGTTCCTCCAATGTTTTTCCATAAAGATTTACTGCACCGAATTCCGTAACCACGTAGTGCACATGTGCTCTTGTGGTAACCACGCCTGCTCCTGGCTTCAGAGTAAGGACAATCTTAGATTCTCCTCGCTTGGTGGTTGATGGTAGCGCAATGATTGGTTTTCCACCTTCAGAAAGTGACGCACCACGAATAAAATCCATCTGTCCGCCAACTCCTGAATAGATTCGATGCCCAATGCTGTCAGCACAAACCTGTCCTGTCAGGTCAACCTCAATAGCACTATTAATTGCCGTGACCTTTGGATTCTGACTGATAATTCGCGTATTGTTCACGTATTCAGACGAAAGCATGTTCACCAACGGATTGTCATCAATGAAATCGTAAATGGCTTTTGTTCCCATTACGAACGAGGAAACGATTTTACCTTGGTGTTTTTTCTTGTATTTGCCAGTAATCACTCCCTTTTCAACTAAGGGAAGAATTCCGTCTGAAAACATTTCAGTGTGAATACCGAGGTCTTTATGATTGCCTAACGATGCCAAAACTGCGTTTGGAATGTTGCCAATTCCCATTTGAAGGGTAGCGCCATCGTCCACTAATTCTGAAATATGCCTGCCAATTGCCACTTCAGCAGGCGTCATTTCCTCTGCACTAACCTCGGTCATAGGCTCGTTGTGCTTCACGAGATGATTAATGTTGCTTATGTGAATTAGCCCATCTCCGTGTGTGCGTGGAACGGATTTATTCACCTGAGCAATCACTGTTTTGGCTGCCAACACGGCTGCCAAAGAAATATCAACGGATGGCCCTAACGAACAAAAGCCGTGTTCGTCAGGTGGTGAAACTGAGATTAAAGCAACATCAATTGGTAGAATACGGTCTCTGAATAACCTTGGTATTTCGCTTAAGAAAACAGGAATATAGCTCCCGTGGCCGCGTTGAATAGAGTTTCTGATGTTTGGCCCAACGAATAAGCACTTGACGTTAAAAGCTTCAACGGCCTCATCTGCGTAAGGAGCAATTCCTTCTGTGTGAATCTGGTAAATAGTTACGCCCCTAAGCTCATCTTTCCGCTGAAACAGCTTCCTAATAAGCTCATGGGGCGCAGCAGCAGCCGAGTGAATGAAAATGCAATCGCCCGACTTGATATGTTTTACAGCATTTTCTGCTGAAACGCTCATTTAGTGACCGTGACCAGAATGATCTGTTCCGTCATTTGGGTCATGCGCTGGAGCGTTGACGTTTCCTTTGATTCGGATAACCTTTGAAGATTCAATGGCATTCGACTCAAGTGTAAGCGTCTTTTCAAAAGCACCAGTTCTCTTTGTATCGTAGTGAACTTTGATTGTTGAAGACGCACCTGGAGCGATTGGCTCTTTTGGCCATTCTGGCGTGGTACATCCACATGAACCTTTAGCATTTGAAATAATCAATGGTTCGTTACCAACATTCTTGAATTTGAACTCACGATTACCATCAGAATCGTTTTCAATCGTTCCGTAATCAAGCGTTTCTGTTTCAAATTTGAACGCTGCGCCATCTGCTGCTTTATCCTGAGCAAAGGCGAAAGTTGAAGTTGCGAATAGCGCAACCAAGGCAATAACTGTGTTTTTCATTGTAATAGATTTAGTTTGAAATTTCTTTAGCAATTAGAGTGCCGAGCGGTAAAGTTCGTAGAAATTATTTCTTGACACGGGTTTTGGGTTATTTGGATGGCAAAAATCTGCAAAAGCAAGATCAGCCAAGGTGTCAAGATGTTCGTTCTTCACGTCAACGGCTGACAATTTGGTAGGCAGACCCAGTCTTTCATTTAGCTTGAAAAGTTCATCAATCAATTGAATTCCATTTCCGTTTTTTAGTCCGAAGGCATTTGCCATAGCTTCAAATCTATCTTCAAATCCTTCCAAGTTGAATTTCATTCCGTAAGGAAGATTGACCGCATTTGCCAATCCATGGTGCGTGTCTAGCAGTTGTGACATCGGATGTGCCAACGAATGCACAACGCCCAATCCTTTTTGGAACGCAACTGCACCCATCATGCTTGCCAGCATCATATCGGCACGTGCCTGTTCGTTCTGTCCTTCGTGAGTAGCTTTTTCAATCGATTTCCCAATAAGCTTGATGCCTTCCAACGCTATTCCATCACACATTGGATGGTAATTCTTAGCGACATAAGCTTCCATATTGTGCGTCAACGCATCCATTCCCGTAGCGGCTGTAACAAATGGAGGAAGACCGAAAGTCAAACTTGGATCGGCAAAAACACGGCTTGCCAATAATTTTGGTGAGAAAAGAATTTTCTTCTGATGTGTTGCGTCATCAGCAATGATGGCACTTCGTCCAACCTCACTTCCAGTTCCGCTAGTGGTCGGCACGGTCACGAAATAGGGAACTTCTTCGGTCACATATTGATCACCACCGATCAGATCGTCATAATCGAACAGATCACGATGATGGTTGATGGCCAGGGCAATTGCCCGCGCCACATCTAATCCAACGCCACCTCCGATTCCAACAATGCTATCGCAATCCGCAGCAACATAGGCCGCCTTGCCGTTCAGTACATCTGACTTCACAGGATTCTTGTGCATTTCTGCATACACGGAAGGGGCAAGACCTGCTTTTTTGAGATCTTCCACTATCTCGAAAAAGAATGGAAGTGTGGCAATAATCGGATCAGTTACCACCAATGGGCGAAGTTTTCCTTGTTCTTTTAAATGACCTGAAAGCTCTTTTACAGCACCTGTTCCGAAGCGGATAACTGTTGGAAAATTGAATTGAACGACCTTACTCATGTTAATTTCGTGCCTAATTGATGTGAATATATGTGAGCTGCAAAGCTAATCCAAGCATTGATCTGTATATTCGTGTCATCAAAACAAAACGCATGAAATTTCTGACCGCTCTTTCGCTTGCCGCTCTACCATTTCTAGGAGTAGCACAATCTATTGAACCACAAGTTATTGCTAGTGCTGGAGAGCACTTCGATAACGGAACCACGCAACTGAGCTGGACGCTTGGTGAAGTGATGATTGACACCTACGACAACGGTACAAACATCCTAACGCAGGGTTTTCATCAAACAGAATTGACCGTTACTTCAGTTGAAGAAACATTAGCAAACATCCGTTTGAACATGTATCCAAACCCAACTTCAGAATTGCTGAATATCGATTTGGGAAATAATGAATCAGACATCAATCTTCAATTGTTTGATATGAGCGGAAAGCTTGTTCATTCAGATAAGATTGAAGCATATCAAACAAAGTATTTTTTGCCAATGAACAAGGTTGCAACTGGCAATTATCTCGTCAGGATGCAAAGCGTTGATGGAAAAATGAATACTACTCACAAAGTGATGAAGGTGGGAGTTGCGCAATAAGAAACTCAACCGAGATGATATAAAAAAGCCACCTTTTGGGTGGCTTTTTTTGTTTCAAATAATCTCAAAATACCGCTTCGTTTCCCAATCCGTCACCGCTTTTGAGAATTCGCGCCATTCCCATTCACGAGTAGCTACAAAATGATTCACGAATTCTTCTCCAAACAATTGTTTTGGAATGTCTGAGTTTTTCATGGCCTGTGTAGCGTCCCAAAGGTTTTTAGGTATCCTTCCAGCACCTTCATCCGCATAACCGTTTCCGATAGTTTCAGGCAGCGATAGTTTCAATTTGTTCTCAATGCCGTACAATCCAGCGGCTAAACAAGCTGACATGGCAATGTATGGATTGGTGTCAGATCCAACAATCCGTGTTTCTAGTCGGCAAGATGTTGAGCCAGCAGGTAGAGAACGCAAGGCAACAGTTCTGTTATCAACCGCCCACGTGAGAGTAGTTGGTGCCCAAGCACCTTCTACCAAGCGTTTGTAGCTGTTGATGGTTGGGGCAATCATTGGTAGAATAAACGGCAAACAGGCCAATTGTCCAGCCATGTAGCTTTCCATCAGCTTGCTCATGCCTTTTTGACCTTTGGCATCTGAGAAAAGGTTTTTCTTATCGTCCCAAAGACTTTGGTGAATGTGTCCGCTGCAACCAGGTAGACTCGGACTAATCTTGGCCATGAAGGTTGGAATGATGCCGTGCAGGTGAGCAATTTCCTTCACACCTCCTTTGAACAAAACAGCTCTATCAGCAGATTGCAAAATATCACCATACATAATAGCCGCTTCGTAAACGCCCGGTCCCGTTTCGGTGTGCAATCCTTCAATCGGCACATCAAACTGATCCATATAATCAAAGATGTCGTTGAAGTATTCTTTCTCCTGCGAGCTGCGTAAAAGCGAATACCCAAACATGCCCGGAGTAAGCGGCTGCGGTTTTGTGAAGCCACGGGCATGAAGATCATCCGCGTTCTCCGCAAAATTGAACCACTCAAATTCTTGAGAGAAAAATGGTTTATAGCCCATTTTCTCAGATTTGGCTTTGATGGTTTTTAGCAAACTCCGTGGACAAACACCTAGCGGCTTTTCCTTCGCATTCACAAAATCCGCAAGGAAAAAAGGTATATCATCATCCCACGGAACAAGACGGAATGTGCTGAGGTCAATTCGCGCTTGCGCATCTGGATAACCCGTGTGCCAACCCGTGTAACTCACGTTATCATAAGCAATATCCGAGCTGTCCCATCCGAAGATTACATCGCAGAAGCCGAAGCCGCTTTCCACGGCCGATAGGAACTTGTCTTTGCGCATGAGCTTGCCGCGCAGCACACCATCAATGTCGGTAACGGCAACCTTTATTTTGTTGTGCGATGAATTGCGAACCTCGTTTAGGATGTGCTCGCGTGAAAGTTCTTTTTCGTTCATGATTTCAGTTTAAATGATTTAGCCACAGAGACACAGATTTACACAGAAAAAACACAGAAAAATATTGTTTTCTCTGTGAAAGCCTCTGTTTTTCTGTGGCTAAAAAAATGTGTTTTAGCGTAGAATTCCTTTTCCATACACCAGTTTGTAAGCGATGAATGAGCCTGCCATCAGGCCATAGAAAATGAGTGCCAGTTGTAGGTTGTAATAGATCATAGCTACCAGCGAAATGCTGGCAATGATTAATGCCAATGCTGGGAAAAGAGGGTAGAATGGAACCTTGAACGGTCTTTCCATATCAGGTTCATTCTTTCTCAATTTGAAGAAGGAAATCATCGAAATAATGTAGAGCGCTAATGCCCCGAAACACGCAATGGTGATGATTTCGCCCGTCTTGCCCGTCATCAATGCAATAATACCAACAAGCATATTTAAGATTAAGGCATTTGCAGGTGTTTTGAATTTGGAATGAACTCTTCCTACTGCTTTTGGAGCGAGTCCTTGTCGACCAAATTCGTAGGTGGCGCGACCTGCTGCCAAGATTATTCCGTGGAAGGAAGCAATCAATCCAAGCAGACCGATGGTGAGGAGTAGATGATACATCCAACCACTATCGCCCACTACTTGCGCTATTGCCAATGGCAACGGGCTATCTGACATGTTTCCTTCGGCATCGTAAACAACAGCTTCCCAACCGCCAACTCCAACGGATGAAACAAATGTCAACACGCACAGAATAACGAGTGTGAGAATGGCAGAACCGAAACCGATAAGCACGTTTTTCTGAGGATTCTTGGTTTCCTCAGCCACATTGGCCACGCCCTCAATCGCCAAAAAGAACCAAATAGCAAAAGGTATTGCCGCAAAAATGCCCGGAATTCCGTTCGGGAATGAATTTGTGGTGAGGTTGACCACCTCAAATTCTGGAAGCGTGACACCAGCAAAGATCAGTAGCTCGGCCACGGCCAAGATGGTGATGACCAATTCGAACATTGCGGCTGCTCGAACCCCGAAAATGTTCAAACCAGTAAAAGCGAAGTAGGCCAAAATCGCCATCCAAGGGAGTTCAAGATTCCACGTTCCAAGTTCAAGAATGAGCGGTTCTGCCTTTATGAAAAGGTTGAAGTAAGCGCCAATGGCAGCAGCAATGGCCGGTGGGGCAAACACAAATTCGATGATCTGTGCCATGCCACCCATGAATCCCCAGTTGCGTCCAAGCGCCCTATCGGCATAATCAAACGCGCCACCCGCTTTTGGAATGGCACAGGCCAATTCGGTGTAGCTGAACGTGAAGGTGACGTACATAATGACGATGAAGAACGTGGCAATGGCCAATCCTAATGTTCCGCCCTTTTCCAGCCCGAGATTCCAACCGAAATACATGCCCGAAATAACGTAGCCCACTCCTAAGCCCCAAAGCATGACCGGGCCGAGTGTGCGTTCTAATTTGGGCGAGTTTTCCAAGGTTACGAATGTGATTTAACCGCAAAGACACAAAGGTTTCGCGAAGAACGCGGAGTATTCTCTGTGAAACAACTTCATTTCGCCTAATTTAGACATATTGCGAACTATCTAAATTCATCATCATGGAAAAAAAAGAGATTATCATTTACGGAGCATACGGTTACACGGGAGAACTTATTGTGAGGCGTTGCCAAGAGTTGGGCATCAGACCGCTTCTTTCTGGAAGAAACGAAGGTAAATTGAAGCCGGTGGCTGATAAATATGGCATGTCCTATCAAGTAGCTGATTTGAATTCTGCTGATTTGGATAAGCTCCTGAAAGGTTCTAAAGTGGTGATTCATGCTGCAGGGCCTTTTATCCATACATCAAAACCGATGGTGGAGGCGTGTGTCAGAAATGGCGTGCATTACACCGATATTACTGGAGAGATTGCCGTTTTTGCACAGGCAAGAAAATACGATGAGCAGGCCAAGCTGGCTGGAGTTATGCTGCTGCCAGGAACTGGTTTTGATATAGTGCCGAGCGATTGTTTGGCTGCCCATCTTAAAACTAGAATGGCAGATGCCGATGATCTTGTTTTGTCTTTTTATGGTACGGGCCGTGCTTCGCGAGGAACGAGTTTGACCGTGGTGGAAGGATTAGGAATGGGAGGAACCATTAGAAAAGACGGAAAACTGAAGCAAGTAGAAGATGCGCATGATGTAAAACGCTTTGATTTTGGCCCCATAAATATGACGGCTGTTACCATCCCTTGGGGCGATGTTTACACGGCTTTTTTCAGTACCGGAATTCCGAACATCAAGGTGTATATGGGCTTGCCAGAGAAGGTGATAAATGGCATGAAATGGGGAAAATACTTCGGTTGGTTAATGCGTTCTGAGTTTGTAAAAAGCCGGGCTAGAGCCAAAATAGTTGCGGGTAAGCCTGGGCCAAGCGATACGGCCAGAGAAAAGGCAACAACTTATTTAGTTGGTACGGTTAAGGATAAAAGCGGCAAATCGTTAACCTCAACCATACAAACGCAAGAAGGCTACACGCTTACGGCAATGACCGCAGTTGCCATAGCAAATAAGATTGCCAACGGAAATTTCAAAACAGGCTGGCAAACTCCGAGTTTGGCTTACGGGAAAGATATTATCTGTGAAGTGAGCGGAGCCGAGTTTGTAGACCAGTGATGGCTTGATCCATCAAACTCTTATCACAAACCATTACTTCCTAAAAGGTAGCAAAAAGCCAACTCCGAAATTGATGTTGAGCAGATAGTAGGTTAGTAGCCTAGATTCTGCTTTGGCACGAAGTTCCTGTTTCTGGGTGCCACGCTCAATTCCTTCTCCCACATATTGTAGGTAAGGCGAAATGCCCATGGGTACAAATCCAAGTTGAATACCGGTGCGGAGAATGAGGAAATCCCAAAAAATACGCTGTTGTCCGAGGGTGAACGAAAACGCAGGTGTGAAGAACCTGTCGGAGTATGAATCTGCCGTTTCGGTGGTCAGGTTGTAGGGGCGCAAGCGTACATCTAAGAGCATTATGTCAACCTTGAGGTAGCTACCAATGGGTGCGATGCCGCCACGGGACGGATTGCGAAATACCTTATAGTTGATGCCATAACCATAGCCTGTGATGCGCGAATGCTGGAAATTGCGGTCTATGTTGGGGATTAGTAATTCATCAAACTGGTCTGAATTCCATTTGAACGCCATGCCTGTGGCAAACACATCGAAGGTGGCTCCAATGGTTCCGTTGCGAGCTACCACGTAGTCGATGTCGGTAGTTGAACGTAGGTTAAAACTGAATTTGCGAATTCCTTCGTTGAAGTTGTGATTGGGATTGAAAAAGGCGTTGAAGAAACTCACTTCGGTGGTGATGAGAAGCTTGCGGCCCAGATAACCGGGTGCTTGCCCGAAAGCGAATTCGGCAACCAAAAGGAGTATGATTGTGAGCAACCTCATCCTTTTCTCGGTTTTTGCTTCATCTGCCAAAAGGAGTCGTAGATGCTGCTTTTCATCAAATCGCGTGCATCGCGCTTGCGGTAATTATTGTAATTAACCTGCACCGGTTCTCCTGTTTTTAAATTGAAGGTGATACAGTAATAATAGGTGTCATAATTGGGCCGAGCCAAGTAATACACGGCAAGCGGAATGGCGGGCGGAATCAATGCGTAGAGCAGGTAGAAATACATCAATGGTTTGTTTTCGCGGTAGTTGATAACGCCTGTCCAAGCATAGTATTCGGTTCCGTATCGGGCAATGATGGAATCTATTCTGGCGTGATCGAGATTAATCATATCCACATCTACATGAAGAAAACGTTGATCTACCCATTCGTTGAGGAACGTGATGTCGTTAAAGATGCCCACCTGAATTGAATCGAGCAGCGTGACATCCAAAATTTTTGTGTCTAATTTCAGAAGACTGGCCGATTTCTCTATCTGCTTTATCAAATGCTGTTTTGCCGATTCTGAATGGAGAAATTTGTGCTGCTGCTTTTTTCGCAGGTCAAGTTTTGCGTATGTCGGTGTGACCACTGCCACGCGTTGAATACCCAAGGAAAATCCGTGATTTTTCCAGCGCCTGTGGTCGTCTTTACCCTGTTTAATAAGATTGTTTCTGGTAACCGACTTGTCTGCGCTACCCCACCTTTTTTGCTCTAGTTTGTCAAAGTGCTCAACAAATATGTCATTTTCAAAAAGATCCACCAAGGCATATTTTACCATGGTCAACTTCGGATTATCCTTGCTTTTTTGCTTCAGTCGGTCATATTTGTTCATGATGGCTGTGGTGTCTGGAATGTCCCACCCTTCGGGCGGACTTTCTTGAGCAAACATTCCGGGAGTGTGATAAAGCTTGATGAGGTCTTTAAGAAGATCTTCACTCATTGCTTTCAGGTCTCCATCTTTCGGATATTTAAACCTGAGTCGCCAAACGAATCCCGTAGCAAGTATGCACAGTTCTTCTGGTTGCAGGCGATAGAAAAGGTGATAAAGCTGCTGAGATTCTCCTTCGATGTGAGAAAATCCGGGATGCACATAACCGTAATTTCCTCCTGTTTTGAACTTTGAAAGTGTGTAAAGAGCCTTGGCGATGTTCTTTTGGAGAAATGGATTTTCGGGAAACGTCTTTCCGAGGAGGTATGAGTTGTAAATGCTAAGTACTGGTTGATTACTCTTCAAATAGAGGTTGGAAAGTTCAAATCGGCAGGTGTTTCTCAACTCTTTAAAACGATTCTCAGATACCAGATAGTTTGAAGTGGTTTCTATCTGTGCAGCATTATTGATGTACCTACTAATAAGTTGCTGACGCTCTGTGGGGCTGGGATGGCTGTCAGTTTCCGGGTTTTCGTTCTCCCTTGCCTCAACTGGCCGCACCTGATTCATGAAATAAGAATCATCCATCCTATAATATGCTTGATCAAAAAAGTCGTTTTCAAACGCGATATCATCAAACGGAAGGTGGGCGTATCGCATCACATCAAACACGTTTGAGACCGTTTCTAGACTATAATGTGTGTTCAGAAATCGCTTCAGTCCCAATCTATCGGCTTCTTTTTCAAGATCTTTGGAGTAACCGCTTTTTGCAAGCATTCGTTCATCAAATGAGCCTCGTTTGTATTCGCCAACGCCTCTTTTCAGTTCCTCATTCTGAACGTAAGCGTTTATGACATGGTGCTCGGTGAAATGAACCAATTCGTGGCAAAGGATAAAGGCCAGTTGTGCTTCATTTTCCAATTGGGCCACAAGGCCAAGGTTTACGAGAATGATTCCATCATCGGTGGTGAAGGAATTAACCAGCGAAGAGCGCAACGCATAAACTCTGACCTTTGACCGCAGTTCGGGTTCGTTTACCAGAATGGTGTCGAGTATTTGACTCAGATAGGTTGAAATAGGATCATTGAAAAGGACTCTTCCACTGCCCAAAACCTGATTGATGAGGAAACTGCTTTCAAGCAAGAAGGTTTGCTTGGTTTCCTTCTCATCGCCTTCGCTGGCGGAAAGCAAACTATCTGCAGCGGTCTGATATTTTTTCGAGGATAGCGTCAGAAACTCGCTCGGAATATGTCCCTGACATTCCAGCTCTTTGTGGCCAATGGTTTGCTGCGCCCCTGCTAGAATGGGTAGAAAAACCAAAACGGAGAAGAAGATTTTTTTAAACGTCAAGAAAAATGATTTCCGTAAAGTTACGGACTGCGGTTTCGAGAGTCCTAGAATTTGCTCATGAGGAAACCTAGAATGGAAACACTCATAAACACCATGCCTATTACTAGCACCACATTGATGCGTAACATGCGCTGAGAACTTGCCTTTTCTGGTGATACCTTTTGGAAAAAATCTAGCGACAGCTGTTTGTAAACGTCCATCAGACCAAAACCACCGTTGTCAATCACGCGCCCTCGCGCCATGGTCAAAAGGATGGCAAAGAAAATAGAAATCAATGTAGAAATGAGGGCAAGCCATACCAATTCCTTGTCACGGGTTAAACTATCTGATTGCGCGCTAGAAATCCTATTTACCGTCTCGTCATAGCTATCGAATATCTGCTGGTCTAAAAGGATGATTCGGTCGGAAACATTAGTAATCTGCTCGGGCAAAGCGGTCGAATCATTCCTTAGAGTTTCTAATTCTACTTGAAGTTGGGTGCGTTTTTGTTTGAGGTCAAAGGTTTCGCCAATGTCGGCAACGGCCATTGTTGCCAATCCAATGGTTAAACTTAAAGACAGAAGGAATTTTGCAATTGCTTTCACTGGAATAAAAACAGGGAGGATGCCATTTACATGATAACCTCCCATTTCACTTTCGTGAGCGTTACTGGATTCGAACCAGTGACCCCCACCCTGTCAAGGTGGTGCTCTAAACCAACTGAGCTAAACGCCCTAAGGCAACGGCAAAAGTAGGTTTATCCGTTTAATCTATACAGATTGAAATATGAATTGTGTAATTTTCGCGCTTCAAAAAGCCGAAGATGGCTTCTAACAGAAATATCTGATTAAATGCGAAATTTCCGAACACCGATTATAGTGTTTTTAGCTTTAATTCTTTTCACCCCAGTATCCAATGTGCTTGCTCAAGATAATGTGGGTATCGGAACCATAACACCAGACCCCAGTGCGTTGCTTGAGATTCAAGCACTCAACAAAGGACTTCTGATTCCGAGAACGGATACACTTGCCATTACCAACCCCGCAACCGGGCTTCTTATTTACACCGTTACCGATAGTAGCTTCTGGTATTTTGATGGAATTTATTGGAGACAAGGGCTTGGGCCACAAGGAGCTACAGGGCCACTAGTTCCTGGATTGCAGGGACAAACGATGCGGTACGATACCGTTTTTCAGCAATCCCCTGGAGACTGGGTGGCAAATAGCTTCATTTGGAACAACGAATATCATGTAGGAATCAATACCGACCAACCTGATTCGAGTGCCATTATGCACCTAGTTTCTGAGAACAAAGGATTCCTTGCTCCACAGATGGATGAGACCATGAGGGACAACATTCTCAATCCAGCGGTTGGCCTTGTGATTGTGAATACCACGGATAGTACCATTGATTATTACAACGGAAGTTGTTGGCTACCATCGTTTGCAGAAGATTGTAATTCCTGCTTCTTAAATGTAACCCCAAGCAGCCTTGCCGATACCATTGATCGAGTTGTTTCGCAGACACAAAACCTGTCATTGAATATCGTTCAGACCGCAGGTAACCCACAGCAATTAGCCATCTCAATTTTGTCAACGCTGCCGGCTGGCCTAACCGCTACCATCAACCCAAATCCGGCACCGTCAACGGGTGTTGTTAATATTGATTTTTTTGCAACACCTTTTGCTCCAGCAGGAACGTATCCTGTTGTAATTCAAGTGCTTTGCAATAATAGCACGTACAATATCATCTACTCAATCACCATTTTGCCTTGCTATCAGGTTCCGGTTATTAACACAACCAATAATTACAATCTAGGAACGGAATTTTACAATCTTTATCCGAATGCGCCCACAACTTCTCCAGTATGTGTGGTATGTCTAATTGATCCGGGAGTTGAAATTTCAAGTCCTACAACCGCTACGCCAGCTTTCACAACCGGAACATTGCCCGCAGGTTCGTTGGTTGCTATTGTGAATGAAGGAAATATTCTTGGAAGGGGTGGCGATGGAGGCGATGCCTTTGATCCCGCACTCGGATTAACAGGCGAAGGGGAAAATGGCGGTATTGCCATCGATTTGACCCTTGACGCAGACATCGTAAACAACTTCAATATCTTTGGTGGTGGTGGTGGTGGTGGCTCCATGGCTTTTTCTATCAGCACTGGAAATCTGATTCCTCCTCCAGCACCAGCATTCGGTTTCTTTATTGGAGCAGGTGGTGGTGGTGGTGCCAACCTAGGAGATGGAGGCACACAACCAAATGGGCTTATTGGTATTTCGTTTTACAGTGGAGGTACCGATGGTACTGGTGGACAATTCGGAGTTCCCGGTCAAGGAGGCATTCTTAATTTCCCAATTACATTCGCCATAGGCCCAGCACAGGTAAATATTAACCCGAATGCGATTGGAGGAAATGGAGGCCCGTATGGCTACCCTGGAACGCAAGGCGTTTTTCAAATAACCATATCGGTAAGCGTGGTAGTAAACATTCCGTTCATCGGGCCAATTGTAATTCCCGTTGTAACTAATCTTAGTATTCCTATTCCAGCTCCACCGCCAGTAGCTGGAAACGGAGGTTTCGCGGTTAAGCGCAATGGTTTTACCACAAACGTTCCAGACAATCTTTACAATACTTCATTCCTAAGAGGAGCAGTAGGCCCTTAATTTCAACTGATAGTTAGATATGAAAAACATGAAAATGATATGCACACTTGCTATGCTAATGGTGGCAAATTGGTCTATGGCTCAAAATTTTGAGGGCGTAATCAACATGAAAACCTCAAACGAGGTGATGAAGGAAACTGCTGCGCTTACATGGTATCTAAAGGGAGATAAAAGTCGACTTGATATTGCCTCTCAGGCGGATGGACATAGTACTCAATACGCCATTATTTCTGATGAGAAAGGACTTGATATGGTGGCCGAAGGTCACGTAACGGCCATAGACAAAGCAGCTTTAGATTTAGGACTTTCAGCAATCACACTTATTTCCGAAAAAAATGGAGTTCAAATGAACGGATATGCATGTAAGCAGGCTGTTTATTTTGATGGAAAAAGCCAAACTACATATTGGTTGACCGATGCGCTGGGTCTGACTTTTAACGACATTCCATCCATTATTAGAAGAAACATGCCGAGCATCGATTCTAACGGATTTCCGGTAAGAATGGAAAAACGCAATGCTGAAGGAAAGGTGGTTCTTACGCAAGAAGTTGTTTCTGTAACCGCCACCAAAGTGGATGATTCCAAGTTTGACAGAAAATAGAACGTTGCTCAACCACATGAAATTTGTGTGACATGAAAGCGAATACTAAGAAGGAATTACTTGAATTATTGCACCAGAACAGTGCTGAGATTTATTCGTTTGGAGTGGTTCTTCTTGGATTGTTCGGTTCATTTGTAAGGGACCCTGCCGACACGGAAAGCGATGTGGATTTGTTGGTGGAATTCCAAATAGAAAGCAAAACCTTAAAGAACCTTGTCGGTCTTTCCAATTTTCTTCAGCAATTGCTCCAACGGAAAGTGGAAATCATAACTCCTCAATCACTCAACCCGTTTATTGGGAAACACATCATCAACGAAGTTGAGTATGTCTCCCTCGCAGCTTGATTTTCTGCGCCACATTCTGAACGAATGTGATTACAGGCGATGGTTTCTGTCATTCCGAGTATGCGAGGAATCTAAATTAATTAGAGATGTTTCGTTCCTCAGCATGACAAACGGGATAGGGTAAGAAAGTAGACAGTCATTTTATTCAAGCGGAACAAGACTAACACGATTAAATGAAAATAGCTCTTAAAGTCGTCAAATGGTTAGCAATTATCGTGGTGGTGTTAGTTGCCGTGGCATACCTTTCTGGCAATCAATTCCTACTGAAAGGTGTTTGGGCGGCATACCTACATGGAAACACAACTGCAACAATAAGTGACGCCAAGTTTTTTGACACACGAACGGTAGAGGCTGGTACAGCAAACCCTTGGAAAGTGTCTTCTGGCTTTAATAAGACACCACTCTCTGAGATATTGAGAACGAGTTTAGAGGAAACGCACTCCGTAGCTTTTCTCATCGCGCAGCATGGAGAAATTACGTACGAGGAATACTGGGATGGTTATGGTGAGGATTCGCGAAGCAACTCATTCAGCATGGCAAAAAGTATTACAACCATGCTTGCCCAATGTGCCATTCAGGATGGATACATTGAGAGTTGGGATGCAAAGGCAATTAAGTTCCTTCCTGAATTGAAAGGAGAATATGCGAAGGAACTGACTTTGAGAAACCTCAGTACCATGACCGCTGGGTTGGATTTTAACGAGCATTACACCAATCCGTTTGACATCACTGCCAAATTGTATTACGGTACTGATGTGGAGAAACTGATGCTAGAAAATGTTCCGGTAATAGACAAGCCGGGCTCATACGAATATCAAAGTGGAGCCACCCAATTGCTCGGTTTGGCAGTGATGAAAGCCACAGGAAAATCGTTGGCTGAATATGCCTCCGAAAAGCTTTGGAAGCCGCTGGGCGCAAACCATTCTGCGGAGTGGCATTTGGACAGTAAGGATGGAAGGGAGTTGGCCTTTTGTTGCTTCAATTCCAATGCACGTGATTTTGCCAGATTTGGGCAGATGTTGTTGCAAAAAGGGAATTACAACGGTGTTCAAATTTTGGATACTGCTTTTGTTGATATGGCAACGGTGCCGTTCGTTGAACCATTTTACGGTCACAGCTTCTGGATGACGGACGACTACGGAACACACATATTTTATCAACGTGGAATCCTTGGGCAATACATCATCGTTATTCCTGAATACGATATGGTGGTTGTGAGGCTTGGCCACGAACGGCAAGGAAACGACAACAATCACACAACGGATTTTAGAGTGATTGTGGAGGAGGTACTGAAAGAGAAAAGGGTCGAGATAAGGAATCTGGTCAATTGATGAGCAACAGACAATCATCAGGATCCTTTAGGAAATCCTTTAGAAACAGGATTTTCCTGCGCAAGATGCTCAGTATTTCTCCGGTCTTTCTATTTCCGCAAGTGAGCTGAACAACTTTTGGTGGGCAGCCATAAAGACGGCTTTTTGCCTCAAAATCGTTGTCTTTAGTCAGAATGGTCAGACCGTTTGCTTTGGCGTATTGCCAAATGACATCATCTTCGGATGTGTCCATATTGAGGTTTGCCACGTGGTAGGTTTCTGCAAAGTGTTCGGAAAGCACCTCAGCAATTTTGGGAGCAAGGTTATTGTCGATCAGAAAAGACATCAGGCAGCAAGATGTCTCACATGCTTCTCGCTATCGGCTGCGTAGGCCAGACATGCCAGCACATCCTCTGTGGTCAATTTCGGGAAATCGGCCAGCACTTCTTCTGTGGTCATCCCGGCAGCCAGATAGCCCAGCACATCCGATACTGTGATGCGAAGGTCACGTACGCAGGGTTTGCCGGACCGCTTAGTAGGGTCTATGCGGATAATGTCGGAATAATGCTTCATTGATTATCGGTTCAGAGCAACGAATTTAACCATTCTCAGGTCAATTGGTCGCGTGTGGTCGCTTGATGGGCTTTGACCTAACTCGCTTTGCGGAAAACTTCAGCTTCCAGTTTCACCACTCTTTCTACGAGGTTTGGTATCACTTCCGCCTTATCGGCCAATTTAAGGATGACGCGTGTGTTTTCGCCCAGTTGGAGGTTCACTTTCACGAGTTCGGTATTCGTTTTCCGCTGCTGCTGAGAACTCAGATTCGCAATATCGCTGGGCATGCCTTCCATTCCTGTTCGCATCTCATGTATCTCTGCCAACACATCAAGCATGACCTCCACTAATTTTTTCTCGTCACTCATGGTAGTAGGATTTGAATTAAAGATAAGATTTTTCGTAGCAGACCTTACTATCTCACCTTGTTCTTGACTTGGCCGGGCAAGTTTTCGTTGGATATACAGTTGGGGTAGCTTTTTCTAACGGGGGTGCCAACGAAGGAATAAATTTATGCTTGTAAAGATAAGCAACTGTGGAAAGGTGCAGCGACCAGAACCATTCCATCGACTTCCGAACCATTGCGCAAGAAGTGCTTGCGATGTAAGACACAGTTTTGAAATTTGATGTTCTTATCTTCAGTAAATGACCAATACACTGAACATGAATTACACGCTATCATTTCAGGAAAGAGCCAAGTTAGGTGCGGAGCAACTATCCAAGCAGTTGCCCATTACCTTGAAACAGGCGCGCAAACAGGCACAGCGGCTGAAGACAGAAAGCAAGTCAAAAGTCAAGAAGGTGTGCGCATAAGGGAGTTTGCCATCGAATCTGGCCTTTGGAGCCAAGAAGTTGACCTTACAAACTATGTAAGCGAGGGTGCCGAACAAAAGGTCTATCTCAGAGATTCTGAACACGTCCTCAAGCTGAATGATGCCATTTACTTCGAAACTTGGTGTGATTCTGGAGGATTTACATGATGAGAACGTACTCACCCAGAATGGAATGCTCTATTTTATCGACACGGTTTTCTATCTGACCGATGACTTTTGGAAAGAATAACGGACAAAACAAAGCCGCCAACTTTTTAAAAGTTGACGGCTTTTAGCTGTTTGTTGCTAAGAGACCTCCGAGGTTTTCAAAACCTCGGAGGTGTTGGTTATGCTTTACTGCTTAATTACCTTAAACCTGCTCACTTCTCCATCAGCCCTCACACTCACATGGTAGATGCCGTTTGGCTGCTGTTGCGGAATACTTCCGTCAAATTGAAAATTCGATTGAGTTATTTGTCATCTGTTGAGATTGGTGAATGGAATGCCCACTTTCAGACGGGGGCTTAGGCTCTCCTTAAAGTTGTTCCGATTCTCGTGAATGTTCTCTGCCACCACTTGCAACTCAAAGTTCACTCGACTGCCCTGTTTCTTCTCGTCACAATTGCCATAGCATTGCTTCACGTTGAATACTAGCCCAAAAGTTACCGTTGCATCGCTTGTCCATTTCATACTGTCAGCACGTAATGCGTAGTCGAACAATCCAACTGCCCCGATATGGAAACCGAATGTCTTTTCTTTATTCAGGAAGTTGTACCAGTCGAAATAGGGTGACAGACGGAAAACCTCTGTGTAGCTGACAAGGTCGTAGGCCGATTTGAGACTGTATTCACGGTTTTTGAGGGCGTCTTCGTCACAGGAGCAGAAAGTCGAATCTCCTTTGATAGTGATGTAATCCTTCTGTTTCACTCCGTCTTGCGGCATAAAGGAGAACTTGAACCCTGTGGTGATGAACTTAGTTCCTAACCATGAGAGTCTTTCTTTCTTAGGATTGGTCCAATGATAGAAGTTGAAGGATACATCAGCCTCAAAAACTCCTTTTTCCTTGCGTTCGATGATGTTTTTACCAGAGTCATAAAAGTTCAGACCTTCGAGACCGCCCTTCACCGTGAAACCGAACCAGTAGTATTTCTTGCTGTTCCATTCTGCTTTGAGGTATATCTCTGATGTAGCAGCAGAATCGGTTTGCGCTACCTGTGTCATATTTAGCCCGTCAATCCTGTAGTAAGATGTGTCTCCAGAAGCTGATGCTACCCATCTTCGATTTGCATCTTGTAGATTATCATATCCATGAGCATTTCCGATTTTTCTGTGAAGTATTTTTTTCGAATCATTATCATATTTGAATCTTGTGAATTTATTTAGAAACAACGAACCAGAATAGGTGAGAACTCCCTTATACTGACTGAAGTCACCTTTCACTAAATCGCTAAGGTTCTCTTTCAAGTTCATTTCAAGCCCTATGTTATGAAAGTAGGGGGCTTTGAATTTCCCTCCCTTGTTCGGGACTTTTTGTATCGTAAAATTCAACTTGACACCTGGTTTATCAACGAGACTCAAGTTGACGAAGGAAGTGAAGTCTGCGGTCTTGTCTATTCCATTCATTAGAGCAATGTCATTCAGCATAATCTGCCGAAAAGGTGCCTGCGGAACCAATAGCAATGCTGTATCTTGCTGATTGTCGGGTATTATTACGTCAGTAAGCAAATTTGTAGACCCGTTATTTTTGAAGTAGAAAGTAGTGTCCGTGAACTTGTCATGTGTCGAATCCGAATTCAAATCCGAATCAAACCCTATTCTAGCCTTATTATCCTGTGCATAAGCCAAGCACACCAAGTGAATTGATATTAATAATAGTCCAACTTTTTTCATCGTATGTGTTTCTTTAATTGTGCCAACTCTCTCACTGCTTTTCGGCTTTCGCAGTTTTGTTTTCAGTTGTTAATAATCCAGTAAGCGAGCCATGCCACATAAGAGAAAGCACCCATCAGCAGGCAGACCGCACCGAGGTCGGGGGTCTGCGAATTGCTTTTATGTTTCTCTTTCTGTGGCATGGCGTTTATTGGTTTTGCCTACTCTTTGGTTCCGCTTTTCGGCAAGGGCGGTTTTAAGGTTCTATGTTCAAAGGCGGGTGTGGAGAGTCGTCAATCCTTCGTTTGCAGGATTGACGACTCTAGCTTCCCGTTTTCGGTTTGGAATTCACTTTCAATTACTCGCTCACCGTCACTCTTACAATATCACTTGGCTGTCCAATCTCGTGGTCGTGGAGAATACTGCGTACGTAGTATTCGCGCACTTCGGGTTTGCCAGCAACAGCCAACGGGCGGTTATCTACATAAGGGCTTTGTAAGTCGATGGCTATCATCTGAAAATCTGCGGAAGAGGCAGACTGTGGGCCTGCTGGGTTTCCGGGTGCCGGTATGTTACCAGTTGCTGAAGCATTACGAACATAGACCTTCACACCATCAGCACCACCTTTCACAAAGGTGAGTTTCACCTCGCCTGGTAAAACCAGGGCCTTTAGAGATGGTTTGAATAAATCTGGGTCAAACGATTCATCTGAACCTACCACCCCAAGCACTTCGCCCAGCCCTTCGGTGTAGGCAGGTGATGTTTTTAGGCGTTTTACCGCTGCGCGGATGGTACCGCTGAAATTGGTTTTTACAGACAAATTCTTGTCTTCCACTTTCTGCTTGTAGGCGTTCTCTGCCGCAATGGTGGCATCGATGGTCGCAATAATGGCATCGGTTGCATTGGTGTTTTCGATCACTTCTACAGGGGTCATGCCTAGCAACGGGCCCGTGGTTGCAATCTCTGTTTTGTAGTTCTGTAACCAGTTGCGTTGGTCACCTATTCTTCTTGGGAAATAATCAATTTTAGCCATTATATGATGTTTTTAGGAGGTTACTGAACTTAAAAAA
>Ga0105054_10002205_pt1 | contig 31349 bp, 25 predicted proteins | sample BON02_FD_78091 | JGI IMG/M metagenome (GOLD analysis project Ga0105054, IMG submission 78091) | Freshwater microbial communities from Lake Bonney liftoff mats and glacier meltwater in Antarctica - BON-02 (megahit assembly) | ecosystem: Environmental > Aquatic > Freshwater > Ice > Glacier...
AACATTCTGAACCGCCGTAATCTCAAAATGCTCTAGCAGTTTTAAAGGCAATATTTGCCCGATTAATACATCACTTATCACACTACAAAACTAACTACTCCCCGTAAATTTCATGTGAGCCTACAATTTGACTTATTTGCTGCATATTGAAGTATTCTTATACGTCTTCTATTGGCAAACAAGCCATATTACATCCTTCTGAGAATTTCAGCACACCCTATTTATAAAAATACAAAACACAAAAAAATGGCTTGAAGAATACTCCTCAAGCCACTTCTATATTTTAACTTCCTTAGCTTCTAAAGTGTGCCTCTTAGTTCTTGCTCTCGTTCTATCGCTTCAAACAAGGCTTGGAAATTTCCTTTACCGAAAGAAGTAGCTCCTTTTCGCTGGATAATCTCAAAGAATAATGTAGGTCTAGGCTCAATAGGCTTGGTAAATATCTGAAGCAAATACCCTTCATCATCTCTATCTACAAGGATACCTAGTTCTCTAAGTGGTGCTATATCTTCATCTATCTCGCCTACTCTATCTAGCAGAACATCATAGTAATTATCTGGCACTCTTAGAAACTCTATTCCTCTTGCTATCAGCTCTCTTACGGTAGCTATCACGTCATTCGTAGCTACTGCAACATGCTGTACGCCAGGGCCGTCATAAAAATCTAAATACTCTTCTATTTGAGATTTTTTCTTCCCTTCCGCAGGTTCATTGATAGGAAACTTGATTCTACCATTTCCGTTACTCATTACCTTACTCATAAGAGCAGTGTACTCAGTAGATATATCATTATCATCAAAGGATACTATCTGTGCAAAACCCAGAACATCCTTATAGAAATTACACCACGTCATCATTTCGCCTAATTCCACATTTCCCACCATATGATCTATATATTGTAGACCTACAGGTGAGGGATTATAAGCAGTTTTCCATTCCTTATAACCCGGTAAAAATATACCGCTGTAATCCTTTCTCTCTACGAATATATGCACAGTCTCACCATACGTATATATCCCCGATCGGACCACTTTACCGCTGGCATCTTCTTCCGTAGTAGGGCTCATGTAATGTTTGGCTCCGCGTTTCACCGCTTCATTGTAGGCATGCGTAGCATCCGGCACCCAGAGTGCCACCACCTTCACTCCGTCCCCGTGAGCTTCTATGTGTTTGCCTATATCTGTTCCACTTTTAAGCGGAGAAGTAAGCACTAGTCTAATCTTATCCTGCGCTAAGACATAGCTTTCTCTATCTTTAAGACCGGTCTCTAATCCAGCATATGCCAAATCTTGAAAACCAAAAGCTGTCTTATAAAAATGGGCTGCTTGTTTGCTGTTACTTACATAAAACTCAACATAATCGGTACCTAGCAAAGGCATAAAATCTTGAGCTTCGTCGTATAACTTAGGAAGGTCTATTGTATTGGTATCCATGATTCTTCTAATTTTATTGTTGCAAATTTAGCCTTTTGCAAGGCAATATAAAACTGGCCTTTATCCGCCCTAATGAATTCAATAATCCCTCTCCTTACTATCAAGCCATATAGTGACAGGACCGTCATTTACCAGACGGACCTTCATATCAGCTCCAAAGATCCCCGTACTGACAGGAAGCACACGATTGCATTTTTCTACAAATCTATCGTATAGAGGAATAGCTATTTCGGGTTTAGCAGACTTAATGAATGACGGTCGTGTTCCTTTTTTAGTCGAGGCAAAAAGTGTAAACTGACTGACTATCAACAATGAACCACCTATCTCTATCACACTTTTGTTCATTTTCCCTTCCGTATCAGAAAAAATACGGAGCTGCGTTATTTTTTTTACCAAGTGATCTAAGTCGTCCTCTACATCGTGTTCTCCTATTCCTAAAAACACCAAGAGTCCCGCATCTATCCGTCCTTGTATTATCTCATCTACCCTCACCTGAGCTTCACTCACTCGCTGTACCAATGCTCTCATAACACAAGTATAATGGATCCAAACCATTTATAGTATACGCTGCATAGCACTTTTTTATACTCTTCTCACTATCTTTGATTTATGCGTCTAAAGAATCCTCAGAGTAACGCTACATTAATGATATTAGGTTATTTAAATCTAAATGAGGTGATTTATAGCCATAACTAGCTATGAATGGAAGAGGATTCTGATGAAAGTAGCTAAAAATACACTCGTTACTGGCTTAGTGGTAATTTTATCATATTTATGCCTTTTTGTACAAAGGGAAATGCATCTTCTCAGTTATTTTATTGATTTACCTTCAACTGCAAAAGGAATGTGGACTTTAGCATACATAAACAATGTTCTAATGGTCTTTGTTTATCCCATACTGATAGGCTTGGGATGCTCAATTTATAAGAGAAAAATGAATTATCGAATGATTTTATCCTCTTTGATTACCTTAGTAATAATTGAATTTTTAAGATATATGATTATAGTCATTTACGTTAATGTTTTCAACTGTTAATTTAAATATATCACTATGTTTTTTTTATCTCCCTCAACGTCTCCTGCAAGGGACGTTGAGGACCTATTATAACTAGAAGTACTCTCTATAGTCTGTGACATAGTTATTCTCTTGCTCGCAATCGTAAAACGCTGCACTTGAATGTTTGTAGGTTGTAAAGTCATCTACTAAATTCCATCTTCCTTGGCACGGATTTCTATGGATATATTCCAATTTAGTCAAAATCATACTAGACGAATGGAGTTCTTTAATATCCGAAGATGTCTTAAACACTCGGTGTTTTTTACCACTATTCTTTTCTTTGTCTGTCGTACTATGAAACAGCTCTTGTAAAATATCTTCCCGTTTCAATTCTTCTAGTCTCTTGATTATATCATACGCGATGAAACGCTTACCATTTGCCAATAGTTGGTTAATGGTCCTTTCACAATTATCAGAAACATAAAATATACCGTGAAAATGATTTGGCATAATTACGTACCCCAACGTAGTAACGCCATTCTTGCTAAGATACACAAACCATTTATAAAAAGCAGCATACGCATTGGCTCTATCTATAAGTGACATCCATCTGTAGCAGGTAAACGTTACAAAATAGACTGTTGCTTTCGTTTCCTGGAGTCTATGAGTCGGCACTGGTCAAAGATAATAATTAGGTCTTAAACCGCTTATACGAAACTGGGACTAGCAGAGAATGGTATGTAACCGACTGCCGTAATCTATTTTAAATGCCTGGCAGTAAATCCTTTACAGGCAAGATACGTAGCCGAAGTGTGGACTTTGTGCGGTGCTCAGGAATCCTCAACGTCCCTAAAAAGGAGACGTTGAGGGTGTTGAAAAGGAGACATTGAGGGTGTTGAGATATAATAATTCGCATAAAAAATTTATACTTGAACACCTTGAGATGCATAGTAATTGGATTGGGATTTTTGCAAGGAATTTCTCAACGTCCCTTGCAAGAGACGCTGAGGGTGTTAAATTAATGCTGGCTATTACTTGTTGGAGGAACAGTTGGTCTTTTAGCTGCACCATTAGTAGCACCTGTGGCTGTAGGAATGCTGATTTATGGAGCAGCAGATCTTGCGTTTAGTAGATAAGAATTCTGCAGGGATTAAATTATTTAGTTATAATTAAAAGAGTCTGGGATTACTATCTTCTAATAATGTTTTGTGGACAATCCCTTGGTATGACTAATCCAAATGAAGGGTCACTGGCCAAAATTCTTATTTGTCAATTCTCATTTGTAGGAGGAAGTGTTTTGGTGGGTCTGTTAACTAGTTTTAGTAGAATTAGCCCCGTTATGGGATCTATATATGTTGGAGTTGTAGTTTCTCTTTTTTGGGTGTTTGGGCAGAAAAAAATTAAAAAATCTATTAATATTAAGAGATTAGATAGAAGTTTTTTTGAGCTAAATAAAAATGTTCGAATTCTGTTCTACGTCATTGCGATTTTATTGTATTTAGGCAGTTTTTTATTGTTTTTTTTCTTTATAATGTTGTTCCACTAATTTTAGACAAAAGGCAATTACAATGGGTTGAAGGAGCGTATGAATTAAACTGAACATTATCAACGTTTTCATTGTCGAAGCATTGATGCCCTTTTTCGATATTGATCGGCAATCGGCATCAACGCAGAGTAGAGTTATTATTTTTACTCTTATTTTAACTACCAAGTCTTTATTAGAAATATTGATGTAAAGAAACCCATTACTATTAAAGAGCATGTAGCCTCAATATTATTTGGATTGTCTTCCTTTGAGTTGTTTTTGTTGACCGTAATACAGCTTAAACATTGAATAATTTGAGTCAACGCGAGAGCATAATTTAAACTCTGTCTGAGAATTATTATAATTAAGCACTGCTACCAAAGCAGGGTAAAAAGGTCCAGTATAAACATAGCATAGCGAAAAAAAATAACGGCTATGGAACGTACGAATTGACAAAAAAAAGTCCCACCGAAGCGAGACTTTGTGTTGTGGGCAATGTTGGATTCGAACCAACGACCCCCTGCTTGTAAGGCAGGTGCTCTAAACCAACTGAGCTAATCGCCCTCTTCCCTTAAAGGGCTGCAAATATAATTTCGGTTTGGATACTACCAAGTAATTTATTTTTAAATTTTAAATAGTATTATACCTGTTGATCATTTCAAGGTGCCAGGTCAAAACAACACTCCTAAAATCATTCACAGAAACAATACACTATTGCAAGTATCAATGTGTATTGTTAATTCGTTGTACTATTAGCAGTGAAAATTTCTACCTTCATTTGCTCAAAATAAAATAACAAATTGAAGAAGTTTCTGAAAATAGCACTTGTACTATTTACCGTTTTTATATTGGCAGTAGCTGGTGTTGCTCTTTATTTTCAAAAAAACATCAAACCAATCCTAGTATCTGAAATCAACAAAACACTCGCTGTAGAAGTAGCCGTGGATGAGATAAGCCTGTCAGGACTAAGAGATTTTCCTAATCTAGGAATAAAACTCACCAATGTATCTATAAACGAAAGCACACCTTATTACAAAGAAAAACTTCTACAGGCAGGTGAACTAAATCTATTCGTAGATATCTGGAAACTGTATAAAGGAGTATATGTGATAGACAAAGTACTCTTAAGAGATGGAAAACTGCGTGTAGCCGACCTAAACAATGGTACCAATTATGATATTACTAAACCTATTGCAGACAACTCATCCTCTCCTGTAAGTTTTGAGATAAAAGAATTACGACTAATAGACTGTGATGTAATCTACGAGCACAGACCAAGTAACTTTAAATGCAACACCATCACCCCTATTACTAACATAGGACTAAAGTACACTGGAGCCACTACCAATATTAACATCAAGGCATCACTAGATAACACCACTCTACTATCAGGAGGAGTCGCATATATTGTCAAAAAGAGCTTAAAAATAAACACCAAAGTAGAAGTAAACACTGCAAAACAAGTCGTAAAAGTTTCACCTACCGACCTACAAGTGGAAGAAGTAAGTCTAACAGTAAGTGGCTCTGTAGATTACAGTGAAACTTCTGCCATTAACCTACTGTTTTCTAACGATAACACTTCAGCTAAATCACTATTTAGCGTACTTCCTGCAAGTTTTATCTCGTCACTGGATAAAATAAACTTGCAAGGAGATGTAGTCATAGATGGTCATTTTAAAGGAAAAACACACGGTAATCATGAACCTAGCCTCAGTTTTGACTTTACCCTCCAAAAAGCAAGTGTAGCCATAAAAGGAGGGCAGCTAAAACTAGAAGGTGTGGAGGCGAAGGGAAACCTCAACATACCTAAACTTAGTCAGCTAGCATCAGCTAAAGCCACGTGCAATATCCAAAATGCATCCAGTGATAACAATACAATAAGAGGCGATATATCCGTATCAGATTTTACAAAACCAGCTATTGCCTGGGATGGCAAAGCCACTCTAGATGCAGCATTCGTAATGGGATTAATAGACGGTATTGGCTTCACTACTCAGTCTGGCACAGCTAAGGTAGACGGTAAGCTAGCACTTACTGTAGATATAGCTAGTGGGGCTCCTGTCCCTAATACCCTTAGGTATGCTGGCAAAATAGAACTAAATAACCTAAGTGGTCAACTAGCAGACCCTGCCATAGATGTGAAAGATATAAGCTTTGACATCAGTGCTGACAACACTAAAATGGTAGTAAATAGTGCTGCTTTCTCATATAATAATACTACCGGAACACTCAAAGGGTACATAGAAGATTACACCTCTCTTCTCAATAAAAATAGTACTGCTGAGCTAGTAGGAGAACTGACTGTGAACAATCTAACTGTAAATGAACTCTATGGTGCTAATAATGCAATAAATCAAAATGAAAATAGCTCAGAAGAGCTACTGCCCATAAAACTAAACCTACAAACTACACTTACTGATTTCAGATTTAATGACTTCGTAGCCCATAAGATGAAAGGTGATCTAATCTCTAATAGAACCTCTCTACGTATGCCAAAATGCGAAATAGATGCACTAGGAGGGAAGACTATAGCTGCTATAGTTCTTAAAAAATGGGGAGACAATCATTTGCTAGACATTACTGCTGAACTGAGTAACATAAATATAACCGAGCTATTCAACCAGTTTAACAATTTTGAGCAAACAGAAATCACTGATAAAAACATAAGTGGAACACTAAAGGGGACTATTCTAGCTAAAATCATATTGGATAAAAACTTTGAGCCGGTATTACCAAAACTATACGTCAAGGCTAATGTAACCATAGACAGTGGTGCCCTGATTAATTATGACCCACTAAAGGAACTCTCTAGGTTCGTAAATATAGAAGATCTAAAAAACGTGCGATTCAAAACCTTAACAAATACAATAGAAATATTTGACCAAACTATTTTTATCCCTAAAATGAGAATAGAAAACAATGCTATGAATATAGAAATAGAAGGTACGCACACCTTTGACGGATATATGAAATACAGTATGGGATTAAGTGTAGCGGAACTGCTAGCTACTAAAGCTAACTGGATAGCTCGTAAGGCTGAAAAAAGAATAGAAAAAAACTCAAATGGTGGCCTGACTGCATATGTACTTATGGAGGGCCCTTCAGATAACCTGAAGATTCGCTATGATAGGACTACAGTAAAAGAAAATGTTAAAGAGGAAGTAATAAACGAAAAAAAGAAGTTCATCAAAGCTCTAAAAGGAGAGGCCGCACTCAAAGAAGAGGCCACAGAAACTAAAAACTATGATGATATCTGGGATGAGTAATCTTCATCCTCCGTACTAAATAGCTCACTAGCTATAAAATCTGCAAACAACAATCCCTTATCCGTGAGGCTTATCTTAGTGCCGCTTCTCTCTATCCATCCTATGGATAACCAGTAATTAAGTTCCTCAGCATACAGTATTTCTATATCATAATGGTGCTCCTTCTTCAGCAAGGCCGTGTCCACTCCCCATTTAGCCCTTAACCCAGTAAGCAAATACTCATTTAACCTATTCACAGCAGTTAATTCTTCCATCTCGTAGGTCTTATTATTACTGGCTATGAGTGACAGGTACTCTTTATTACTACTTATATTCCAGTACCTAGTCGCTCCGTCATAGCTATGAGCAGACGGACCAAGACCCAGATATTTTTTACCTTGCCAATAGGCTGTATTGTGGTTAGAGTGGTTACCCACTTTACAAAAATTACTCACTTCATAGTGCTCCCAGCCATGCTCATTTATCTCAGTGATAAGCAGGTCATAGTGCTCGGAAGCTAGGTCATCGTCTGGTCGCTTATATTTCGTCTGTGATACTAGCTTCTGATAGGGAGTATTTTCCTCCAATGTAAGACTGTACGCAGACAAGTGATTTATGGGAAGAGCTAAGGCAGATTTTACTGTCTGTTTCCACTCAGCTACGTCTAGCTGAGGTAGTCCGTAAATAAGATCAATTGTAATGTCCTTGAAACCTATATCGGAAGCCAGTTGGATACAGCTTAAACTTTGTTCTGCCGTATGGCTCCTATTCATCCACTTCAGGTGTTCCTCATTAAAACTCTGTATACCTATACTTAGTCTATTTACCCCAATTAGTTTCAACATCTTCAGATACTCTTCAGTGAGATCATCTGGATTGCACTCTACCGTAATCTCAGCATCTTTGTCAATAGTAAACTCTTCGTGTAAGGTGCCCAGTATCTGATCCCACTCGCTGATAGTAAGCACACTAGGTGTGCCGCCGCCGAAGTATACGGTCTCTACCTTCTCCTCTCCCAGAAAATACTTTCTTCTTTTAGCCTCTAGGACAATAGCATCCACAATATCTGTCTGCAGCCCCAGTGAAACGGAGAAATGAAAGTCACAGTAAAAGCACGCTTTTCTGCAAAAAGGGATATGAATATATATTCCAGCCATGTTACAATTTAGGTAAGTGAATATCGTTTACATTTGTACGACATCGTGCACAAAGTTATCGCAATTTGGGGCTTACTCGCTATCTCTATCCTATCTTATGGTCAAGAGAAAATACTGCACATCTATGATGGCAAAGATACGGAGTACATAGAGGTGCAAGATGAAAATGAGGCAGAACTAGTGCTAACCAAAACAATGGCAGCGAAACGTACGCAAGGATACCTGGCCACCTCAGCAGATAGTATTCACTATGCCGCAGACACTTTTTACTCTTTTATAGAGCTAGGAAGAAAATATACTCACGTCACTCTTACTTCGCACGACCTGACAGGTGACTTACTGCCTAGATCTGATAATATAACCCTAAGACTTAGTGAATTTGATAGGCTACAAAAACAGATAATCAGTACCCATGAAAACGCTGGGTTCCCTTTTGTGAAAGTAAAACTTCTAGAACCGGAAATAACAGGAGACACCCTTTCGGCAAGATTAAAAATATATCCCTATATCCAATTTGTGTACGACAGTCTAGTATATATAGGAAATGCACAAATATCTAAAAAGTACCTGAGCAAATACCTGCAACTGGAGAAAGGAAAACTCTATAGCGAAGAAAGTATAAAAGAGATAGATAAAAACCTTAGAAATCTTCCTCTTGTGAAAATAAACGCAAGCTCACAGGTAATATTTTTTAGGGGACTCGTGCGAGTTGTACTCTACATAGACGACGCAGTCACTGACCGGGTAGACGGTATAGTAGGACTAGCACCTAATAGCAGTAACAGAAGCAACAATGATCTGCTGATAACCGGCGAGGTAAATGTAGAACTAAATAACCTCTTCAAAAGCGGCAAACAACTCGAAATACATTGGAGAAACTATTTAGAAAACTCTCAAAAACTGGACCTCGGACTTACTTTCCCCTACCTATTCAACACTAAAATAGGAGTGAATGGAGAGTTTAACCTGAATAAGTTTGATACTAGCTTCGTCACCTTAAAGAGTAAGCTATCCCTAAGATATCAGCAGGTAGGGAATAATTATATTCAGTTTTATTATCAAAACATAAATAGCAACCTGCTTTCAGCAGATACGACTGCAGTAAGATCTTCGAAACGTATACCGAGTAATAATCCATTTAATATAGACAACTATGGACTAACCCTTTACACCAGAAACTTGGATTATCTTCAAAACCCTAGAAGGGGACTTACACTCTTAGCAGATATAGCCGTAGGACAAAAAACCATAGAACGAAACACTCAAGTGAACAGAGTAAAATTTACCGATGCTAGCACTGGTCAGTTAATCTCTATATATGATACTATGAATCTAAAAAGTATGCGGTTAGACATATCAGTATCTACTAGTTTTTTTATTCCTATCAAAAAAAGGGGTACAATACATCAAAAGCTAAGCTTCAATGGGCTGTTTGCTAATCAGATATTCTTTAATGAGTTATATAATCTCGGTGGATTCAGTACTTTACGTGGTTTTGATGAGAATGAAATATTCGCTAGCAAAGTGCTTAGTTATACGCTAGAGTATAGATACCTGATAGGAGAAAATAGCAATGTTGGGCTATTTGTGAATACAGCGGCTATAGAAAACACTCTGCAAAGCTCTGACTTGGTCTATGATACTCCTTACGGTTTTGGGTTACTCGCTAACATACAGGTAGGTAAAGGAATATTAAACCTAGCATATGCTCTAGGGACACAGCAAGGCAATACAATTCAATTGAATGCTGCCAAATTTCACTTTGGAGTAGTAAATTATTTCTGATAAAGAAGCACCTTTGTAGCACAAGTGTTTTTACAGATTATCACACAGCTAGTTCTGAGAAATGAGGTGCCTATCACTGTACGTGTAGGGCTTCTCTCTGCATTAGTTTTAATAGCCCTAGTCTCAGTTCTCAATGAAAACTGGCTGGTATTTATGCTTAAACTTACCTTACTTCCCGTACAGCGATTTAGCTGGGAGAGTGCTAAATATTCTGCTAATATAACTTTTAGGGCTAGCTCTATTCTCTCTTCTGCATTGGTATTTACCTTAATGATAATAACTTATCAGTTAGGGGATTATGGGGCCAGTGATCCGTATTCCAGCAGCTATTTCCTCTGGTTATTTCTTGCAGTTTTCGTGTTGTTTTTATCTACTCTTGGAGCTAATAAGTTGTACTTTTATCTTCACAAAAAACAGGAAATAGGGGAGCGTGTATTAGATTACCAATATGCTCTAAACCAGTGGTTCTCATTTATAGTAGGTAGCCTTTTACTTGCAGACGTTTTTTATCTCCATCTTCATAGTATTCTATTTGTCCTAATCGTAAGTCTCCTAGGTCTTTACTTTTTACTACGTCTATTTGGAACCATCCTTATGTTGCAAAATAACATCGACTACCCTATACTCACGGTTTTTATATACCTTTGCACCTTTGAAATAGTACCAGCATTAGTTATATGCAAAGTGCTTTTTGTGAATAGCTAAGAAAATTTATATTGAGCGTAAAAAGTATTCTAATCTCACAACCCCACCCGGGAAGTAAAAAAACAGTGTACGATGTACTTACGGAAAAGTACGGAGTCAAAGTTGATTTTCACCCATTCATAGAAGTACAAGGTGTCCCTGCACGAGACTTGCGAAAGCAAAAGCTTCGAATCCTAGACCATGATGCCATAATTTTCAACTCCAGGAATGCCATAGACCACTTCTTTAGAATAGTAGAAGAAATGAAGGTAGAAGTACCCGCAACTATGAAATACTTCTGCACTAACGAAGGTGTGTCTCTCTATATTCAAAAATACACACAGCTCCGTAAGCGCAAGATGTTTGTAGGTAAAGGAACAGATACTTCGTTTTTAGAGCTACTCAAAAAACACAAAGCATTGAACTTCTTATTTCCATGCTCAAACATACGAAATGAAGTAATACCGAACTACTTGCTTAGTATGAATATCACCCACACTGAAGCTATAATGTACAATACCGTAAATTCAGATTTATCTGGCTTAGCAAGTGTATATTACGATATTCTTGTGTTTTTCAGCCCTCAAGGTATTGCCTCTCTTTTCGCTAACTTTCCTGATTTTGTACAGGAAGATAAAGCAATAGCTGGATGGGGTAAAAGTACTGATCAAGCTCTGACAGACGCTGGTCTTAACAACTCAATAGCGGCTCCATCTCCTGAGCACCCTAGTATGGTATCGGCATTAGAAGGATTTATAAAGTCTAAGCTTAAGAAATAAGTTTAGCTATAAAAACCTCTTTCTTTTTCCCTTTGCATAGTATGGCGTAAAAATCTCCACCATCTGTAGTGCCTAGTTTTTTATGCCACAGATCCGCAGATTCATTACTTCCCTTAATTAAAATATTAATGCTTTTTATGCCGATGTTTTGAAGAATCTTCCGCAGACTCTTCGCACTCATACTGCCGTGATATAATAACTCGAAATTCCTGAAACCGGTACTCAGGACGAAATCTGAAAAAAATAGCTCAAACTCGATGTGCCTAACTACCTCAATCCCTACAAAGTAATGAGCAGCAGACGCCTTAGATACTAGTGCATTAGGTATATGTATATAGTTCTGCTTACTATACTCTGATGCAGTCACTTTGCCATCTAATGCACTCCAAGATAGCTGACTACGAAATCCGGAAGCTACGTCTACGAAATGCAACTGACACTCTGTGTCTGTTAGATTACTTAAGACTAGACCTACCTCCTTCATTTCGCCTCGCTCAGCTATTAGATATATTGCTCTCAGATCACTAAACTGCCTGTACGCCTCTCTGATATCATAAAGTGGAGATAGTTTAATGTACGTCTGTTCTGCTTGACTATGTATAAGTGGTAATAGGTCTATCACATTTGGTGACAGGTACTTTAGATCTACTGCTCGCTTATCACCAGATCTTCTATCTGGATCTATATAGAGCCACGTCACTTTCCCCTTAGATAAGTGGGTTACGCCGTCTCCTAAAACGCGTATAATGGGAACGCGCATTTTTGATGCATTATAGGCTGCTATGGTATGAAGTTCTTCATTTTGCTCCACGGCCACTGCTTTGCAAAAGCCTTTGGATAAGGAAATAGAATCTACCCCTAGACCCCCGGTGATATCTAAAAAGGTATCGCCTTTTATAAAACTGGCCTTATAATCTGCTACTGCCTCAGAACTGGACTGCTCATAACTCCGAGCATCTAATGCTAATTTAAACCTCCAAAAAGACGGCAATTTTTTCTTAGCCTTCTTATAAATAGCCATTAATTGTAAGCAGACAGTCATATCAAAAGCTGTTTTACCGCGGTATTTAAGTGAAAGCAACGCCACATCACCGGCGATATGACTATTCATGAAGCTTATTGCCTCAGGGTTTTCTAAAACCTTTATAATATCTTTACTTTGCACTATAAGTGTGTGACTTACGTTTTAGTAAGCAGAGCACAATAGTAAATACAAAAATGAATACAAAAAAAATCTTACCTTTATTCGCCTTAGTATTATTCGTCAGTATAATGTTTTCTTCTTGTAGATCAAGAGATGCTTGCCCAGGAGTAGGTTCTATATCTACTACGCCAGTCTCTACTGTAGGTTAATCTCGCTATGTGGACCTAATTAGTAAATATAGTATTGCTAATACGCAGTGATAAGGCTGTCGTGATTTTAAGCATAATAAGTCATGATTTATAAGTACAAAGAGATTAAATAGAGCACGACAACAATATAGTTATAAGAAATAATGTATCACTCGTAGATTTGACAGTAGGTCGCATCGCATCACTACAAATAGCCAAAAGACTAGACATAAATCTTGCTTCTCCTCCTGGTTTAATTGCATAAACGCTGACGTATGACCCGCTACTTCTCAAATAGTCACAAGCCGTCAAATTCCACAATTAAATGTAATTAAACGATACGTTTTGTGCTAACTCTGGACTAAGACTTTGAGCTACTGGGCAGCCACGTGCTGTTTGCTCCATTATTTCCCGTTGCTTGCCGTTCCAAGAATCTTGTACCACTATTTCTACTTTGATTTCTGTTATTCTTCTAGGGGAAATGCCCATACTTTTTTGTACACTGGCTCTGACGTTCTCAAACGGAATACCGCTTAGTTGAGCTCGGATCCCCATAACTGTAATCATACACGAAGCCAAAGCTGTCGCTACTAAATCTGTTGGCGAAAATCGCTCTCCATTACCGTTGTTATCTGTTGGTGCGTCTGTTTCTATAGTTGATTGGGACTTTAGATGTTTACATACCGTTCTTAGGTTGCCTTGGTAAGATACTTCAGATATCATATTATTTATTTAGAAAAGCAAAGTACACTCTAATTTTGCTATTTTTGCGGTGTGCAATGTATAAACTTGAAAAAACTGGCACGAGATGCACTACTAGTGGGATTCATTCCTCTTTATATCAGCGGAGCCGCACAGCATCGTCCGTTCAACGGCTTGTCTGGAGGGCTTACTGCAGCTACCAATGGTGTAGGGGGAGAGATAAATGCACTTCTCGCTCCCACCACACTAGTAAAAAACCAAGAAATAACTCTTAGTTTTCAGAGTATAAAACACTCTAGAGAGACTAAAGTACAAAACACGCGATATGTGAATCCGAAACCTTATGTGTATGGCAAACTAAATGCTGCCGCCATCATGAGACTAAGTTATTCCGTGAGTAAGCAGATAGGGAAAGACAGAACAAGCAAGCCATCCGTTTTTTGGGGTTTTAGTGCAGGTCCTAGCTTGGGTATACTGAAGCCATACTATATTGGTTACCAAAGTAATGCCCCAGAAAGCAACAGTCCTGCACTGATTCCTCAAAGTACAGAAACTCTCGCCAATCAAGACTCTATTTATGGCCCTGCGACCTGGACTTTAGGTACGGACGAACTTAGCTTCAAACCTGGATTACACTTTGCTACGTGCCTTTCAATAAATTGGAATCATTCTTTTTATTTTCAAAGTTGGGAATCTGGAGTACGTTTTGACTATTTCCCAGGCGAACTGGAAATATTGCACTTAGCTAACAACAAGGCGTTTGTGAGTATATACACCTCGTACATAATAGGAAAGCACAGACTATAAGCTCTACGTTACTCAACTAAAAGGAACTCTTCATTAACTAATATTTGATAGTGTTAAAGCAAAAACTAAATTTGTGTGTTCAATTTCTGAATACAAGTAAAACGTAACGATGAATAAAAAAACATTACTTTCAACCCTAGCAGCTAGCCTACTCTTAGTAGGAGTAGCATTATTTAGCTTATTTAGTCCTGAGAAAACATACAGTCCGCGCACCGCAGAGGTACAAAGCGCTTCAGGATACTCTCAATACCTAACGACACTAAGAGCTGATAAGGCGACGGGTGAAGTAAATCCAGCAGACGTAGCTGCCGTTCGTGCAGACATAGCTCAGCAATCAGGAAATAAATTTAAAGCAGACTGGCCACTAAAATGGGAATTTAAAGGCCCAGATAATGTAGGCGGTAGAACGAGATGTCTCGTTATAGATAAGGATAATCCACAAACGCTATATACTGGCGGTGTATCAGGGTCATTATTTAAGAGTACCAACGGCGGAGGTTCTTGGTATCCTCTAACATTAGGTGATGATAACTTTGGTGTGGTTAGCATGGCTCAAACCAACGATAGACATATTTATTACGGTACAGGCGAGAATGGTCAGCTACTCTTCCAACAAAGCGGAGCAGAGTCTTCAGGTTTTGAAGGGATGGGGATGTATAAATCTACAGACGGTCAAACATTCTCATTAGTTCCTACGAGTAATACATTTGGAAACATACATGTGCTTACCGCTCATCCTACCGAAAACTGGATTTTCTGTGGCTCTTCTAACGGTCTTAGAATGAGTAAAGATGCAGGGGCTACTTGGTCATTACTTAGACCAGGGAACTGTAGAGATATTAAATTCAACAAAAATGGAGTTGCAATGGCGTATATAGGGAGTCTTCTTTGGAGATCCTCAGATCCATCAGTTGGTGCTTCTTTTGAGACTATCACTGATAATATCGCAACAAATAGAAGATCTGTAGTCGCTTGGTCAGAGTCGGACCCTAATTATTGCTATGTAGTCTCTACAGGATCTGTAACTTTTGACGGAGAAACATACGGTAGTGCATTAACAGGTCTATATAGATCTAAAGATGCCGGTGCAACATTTGAAAGACTAGTGGGAGAAATGAGCCAATTCTTTCACCCATTTACTATTGTAGGCCTGCAAGCTCAAGGGCTTTACAATATGGCTCTAGGCGTACACCCTAGAGATAAGAATAGAGTGTTCATTGGAGGTATTGAGTTCGCAGAATGGACAGAAGCCGTTGGACCAAGAATAGTAGGCAACAAATTCAGCTCTCCACAAAATCCATTTGGAATCCACTCAGATAAGCACTTTATCACATTCGACAATACGGGTGTAGATCCTATTATGTACATCTGCAGTGATGGGGGAGTAGCACGCACTACCAACGCAGACCTAAATAATTATAAAGATATCAGTACTAACTTCATCACTACACAATTCTTTGGTATAGCCGCTAGTAAATCGGGTGTACTTATGGGCGGTACACAAGATAACAATACGATGATTATCTCTGGACAATCTTTCCCGAGAAAAATAGCTGTTGATGTAATAGGTGGAGATGGATTCCAATGTGCTATTAGCCAATACGATTCTAAGTTTATGTTCGGTGAAAGCCAAAATGGAAACCTTAGAAGATCTATCACTGGCGGCGGTGCTTTCTCTTCTATATGGGACAACCGTATAAGAGCTTCGTTTAATAGTACTAGTGAACCTACATCATCTTTTAATACTGCTATCACACTATGGGAAAACCCTCAAATCCTAGCAGAGCTAGAGTCAAGAGACAAAACTCCAAAAGATGATAGTCTTATCGATGCCAGACTATATTATGGTGCCGACAATGGAGTGTGGATGGTTAAAAATGCTCTTTCTAAAGAGCACGACCCAGCCAACCCAAAAGACAATGGTGCTATACGTTGGTTTAGAGTAGCCAATATATCCTCTCAAATACACTACATGAAACCAACAGCAGACGGACAATCTCTATTTGTATGTACAGACAATGGTAGAATATACAGAGTAGATAGTTTACTTTCAGCACAGTTTGATACTGCGTCACTTATAGCTAGGGATGCTATACCGGCTAAATTACAGTCAGAACTAAATCTTATAGGACCAAATGTGGGTGGTCGTACTATTACGTCTGTAGCTATTGATAAAGCTGATCCAAATAGAGTAGTTGTTACCGCAGGAAATTACTCAGGAACAACATTCGTATACATTACAGAGGATGCATTATCTGCTAGTCCATCTTGGAGAAGTATCCAAGGAAATCTTCCTCGCTTCCCTGTATATCACGCCATTATAAGTGAAGATGACCCAGATGTTATAATACTAGGTACAGAATTTGGAGTTTGGGCTACGAGCAACGGTAGTGCTACTAATCCTACTTGGGCAGAAGCGCTAGAAGGTGTAGACGCTGATATGCCGCTACCAAGAGTGCCTGTTTTTGACCTCATACAAGTAGCTGCTAACTCTAGCACAGGTGCTACAGTCTATGCTGGCACACACGGTATGGGTATCTGGTCTAGCCAGTCCCTACTAAGTAGTGTTCCAAAAGCAGAGAAAGGTGCAGAGAAAGGAGTAGCTATAAGTGCCTACCCAAATCCTGCCAATGCCTTTGTAAACATCGAAACTAAAATCATCGGAGCGTATACGTTAACTGTATATAATCTATCGGGTCAAGCTGTAAGCACTCAGTCTGGAACGAATAGCGGATTACTTAAGGTAAACACTACAAATCTAATGACCGGTAATTACTTTGTAGAAATACTGGGGAAAAACCAGAAGGCGGTAACTAAAATAATTGTACAGCATTAACAAAATATTTTTACTAATTAACGAGTTAAGGCCTTCTGTAATCTACAGAAGGCTTTTTTTGTAGCATGAATGAAAAACTGCTTCGGCTATTCTCTTGGGTGTGGGATATCCCAATAGAGAAAACTTGTTCCCCGCAAAATGACTACTTAGAGATAGTATGGTCCAAAGGTAAAAAGATGCTTAACACTAAAGAAGCTAATTTTTCTTTTGGTAACGGTTACAAAGTTTTTGAAACAGGCATGCGTTCTATAACTGAAGAAATCAGTCGTGCACAGGATATACTAATACTTGGATTTGGATGCGGAAGCATCCTACATTTATTAGAATACACATACAAGTATGATAACGCTATAGACGGTATAGAGTACGATACTGAAATTATTAGACTCTTTCAAGAGCACTTTGCACAAAACTACAGTAATATACCCGACCTTTATGCGGTAGACGCTTTAGAGTATCTCAAAACCCTTAAAAAAAAATACGATATCATCTTTATAGATTTATTCATTGAGCTGGATAACTCACCACTACTGAAAGACAAGACATTTATTACTTTGTTACACGACTCCCTCCAAATAAGCGGCACCCTGATTTTCAATACTACTGTGAAATCAAAACGAGAGGAAATCAACCATAATCGTCTTTTACTCCTCCTCTCAAATACATTTGACAATGTCCAAACAAACGACTTTCAAGAATATAATAAAATCATTATAGCCTCATAAACAGACTTTTTGTCTTACTTTTAATCGTTCGCTCTAATTAATCAGCCAATTTGACTGCAAAAAATTGGTGGAATAACAATTGAAGAATAATTACTCAAATAGATAAAATGATAATACAGACAAAACAAAATTTACTGACGGACAGATTTACAAGTAATTTCGGACACCTAATCGGTGAAATACTCACCGAAAGTGGTATTGAGAAATCTCTACAACCATCATTAGAGTTGACTGAAACTGAAACATATTACACACTCAAGGTCTCCCTCCCAGGTTTGCCCAAAGAAGCAATAGATCTTTCCATAGAGGACAATATCCTAACCGTTTCTGGCGAACTCTTAAAGCCCATATCTACAGAAAAAACTACGCTCTATTCAGACATCAACTATGGTAAATATTTGAGAAAAGTACAATTGCCAAAAGGAGCAGATAGTACTCAGGTAGAGGCCGAGTACTCCAATGGTTTACTTCATCTCACGATTCTAAAAAGTAAGAACACCTTACCTAAAAAAATTGAAATAAAATAGTTTGATTTTCATAATTGGTTTGATTTAAAAGCAGCTTGCCCTTAGGTAAGCTGCTTTATTTTTTTATTAACTGCCCGTCTCCCGTATGTGTGCCTACCGAGGCATATTCAGAAGGTTCATCTACGAGGTAGAAGACGTTACCGGAATTGTATATATTTACATATATCAGTTTTTTAGCCCTGACATAAGTCTCTAACCTAGTGTGCGTATCTATGAGTACATTATCACATATGAGCTCGCCTGCATCCAGACTAGACACCTCCTCTATGCTACCTTTAAGTGTATTAATACTCCCTCTCATCTTAGTGCTAGCCGAGTTTCTAGATCTAATAAAAACCTCACCTCCTCCAAGGGTCAGGTCTATGTCTGAAAGTGCCGTATGTCGTATTTCCAGAAAATCTACAAACAACGTATCCTCTACGGTTACTTCAGCTATACTTTCTACCTCTAATCGTGATACCTTATCTACAAAAACTTTCACCTCTAGGGTATAGTTAAAACTCCGCACAAAGTTGCAGGTATTGTTATTTGTCAATCTAAGCTCTCCGTCAGAAACATCAGAAAGTACTTGACCTAGTAGATTTTCGGGACCACTTAGCACTACTTCGCCAGCTCTTGCACTGTCCTGCTTTATCACCAACTTAATCCTATCTTCTACATACAACCTACTGAAATTCCCTACTTGTCTCACTTCAACACCGTCACTACCCAATCCTGTAATACAATCATTTCTTCGATCGCCTTTACACGACCATAAAAATGCAAGCACTAGTACTAATAGAATCTGTTTCATAGCGTATATCCAAGTCCAATTTCAAAAAAATCTGCTACTCCTCTGTGAAAACGGAGTGTCCCTTGGGCAGCTACATGGTCATTAAAATTATAGACCAAGCCCATTCTCTGACTAAGAGCATTTTTAAGTACCGTCGGCTTATATATATAGGCTCCCATCTCCGCCACTACATCTACCTTTCCAAAATTCCACTGAAATCCTACTGCCACAGCTATCTCAGACTGGTCTCCTAAAGTGACAGAGTCCATCGGATACTGATCATCCTCGGCATACTTGTAAGTCTTATCTAAGGTATAATCAATCCCGTACCTCCAGGCTCTTACTGGACTCACATGACGAATACCTCGAACCTGCACTCCAAAATTATAAAAGTCTTTTGGATCGGCAAAGTTCCTTTGCTTCTTGCCATATATAAGAGTACCCCTCCAATCTGTGTGCTTACTGAAAGAGTTTTTATGAATAGTGACAGTGTCCGCATTTCCTACTCCTAACCCATATCTCAAAGTAAATGAAGGTATATTGTATCCTAGATTTGGCACTTTGAAAGCTGCATTAGAGTAATGCGAAATACTTATCCCAGCCTCTATATAGTCCTTTCTCCATAACGCACGGTGATATACCAAACCAAACTGCATACTTCCATTTAAATGGCTTCCAATGGCTTGGTTCCTTCTGTTGTCATATACATCAAACTTTTCTGTCAGATAAGCGAGTCCTGCTCCCATCCTAAACTTTAGATCTGATTTTTTTAAACTCAACACATTCAGCTTAACGTGAACCATCCCTCCTAGAGCATGTCCCGTTTCTTCTCTGCCCAAGTTATAATACAGCAGTCCATAACCTACGATGGGGCTAGCATAATGAGCACCCCAGTCTGATTCTGACTTTTCCTTCTCAAAAGACACTTCTAAACCATAATTATGTGCTGCCAGGTTTTTGATATCGGCTCTATGAGCCAACGTAAATCCCGGCGTATAGCTTGTACTAAGATAAGACTGATCTTGACCCAAAGAGACTAGGACCACCATACATATGATATAGCACAAGATTAACCTCATCTCAAACCACTACGACCATTTACGCTTACGATACCAAGCATTAAACAATCCGAACATAAGTACTAGAAATATAGGCAATACCATATTGAGTGTTCGCCAAAAGGTCTTCTCTTGTTTCACTTTCTGCTTATCAAGTAAACGAAGTATCACTTCCCTACTCCTCACTTCTATAAGATTAGATTCGTCACATAAAAAATCAACACAGTTCAGAAAAAACTTCTTATTAGCAAATTCTACTGGTGTGCCAAAGTGCTTAGACCCGTATTTATCATACCCCAAGGGATACACTTGTCCATCTGAATGTACTTGATTTCGTATCAGGTCTCCATCCCCTATTACAATCATAGCATTATTCCTCACCCCTTCCTTATACTTTATATCAAAAGCCCTCTTGACCCCTTCTCTGTATCTAAATGGACTCGTAAACTCACCCTCCACCAACACCGCTGCTATCTTATTCCCATTCGTGAAATTGGCAGGATTAGGTTTGGTTTTCAAAATGTCCAGCGAGATCAGCACTGGATTCGCCGCTATCCTAGACTGTGAGGAGGACCTGAGCAAAACAGTCTTTTTTAATGACTTGCGGGCAGTAGTATCAAGTGTGCTGCAGTACTGACCCCATATGTTTTCTAAATTCTTGGATACGGGGTTATCATCTACGGCATTAAATAGCGGATAATACATCCAAGGCCAAAAGCCTGGCCGATTACTTTGCTGATTTATGGCAGGAATACCGTGACACTGCAGGTCTTGTATAAGTGTAGGCTGGACTTTTACTCCGTAGTGAAAGAGTAAATCGTCCAAATTGTGCTTATGATTACTGGTAGCTACTTGTCCGTATTTAGCTACAGAATCCATCTCTGCAATGAGATTTTCTACTAAGAAAATAATTTTTCCTCCATTCATTACATACTGATCCAGTACAAATTTTTCTGGCTCAGTGAACGCTGTAGTAGGCTTAGCTACAATAACTCCGTCATACTCGCTTAACTTACGTATAAGACCTTCTACTAGGACAGTAAATACTGGCTTATTGGGATTTTTAGCTACGTCGTTAGCAAACACTTTATAGCAATTACTATCCAATAAATTTAAATTGATACGCTCTAACTCATAGAACTCTGCCATAGCACCAGCTATATCCGCAGTTTCCATTTCTCCCAACTCTCCGTGACCAGCAGTGAACGCTATTTTTACTTCCTTACCAGCTATTCCCTTTCTTAGTACTGTACCTATTTCATACTCAAGCAGTTCAATAGAACTGTTAATCTCTTCTTCTAATGGTTTTCCAAAATCTCTCTTCAATAAATTTAATGGATACTCCTTCCCTTTATAAAATACCACACCCGCAGGAATAATAAATTTCTCTGTAGGAGCTTCATCAGGTTTAGTCTCTGGACGTTCAATCTTTAAACCCTTTTGAAAAAACTCTTTTAGTATAGCCTCCTTTTCATTGATGTCCTTGTCTTCTAATACGTCTTCAAAGTCAAACTTAAATTTTCCTCCAGAAATAAGTTTATACTCATTTAGCATATCTCGAGTAGCAGACTTTAGTCGATCATACTCTAGCGGAAGGTCGCCATCTAAAAAAATAGTCACATAGGCTACATCATCCAGTTTATCTACTAGGTCTATGGTAGAACTAGACAACGTATAACGCTTTTCTTTAGTAAGATCTATACGCTTATATAAGCGACTCGAAACCAGGTTTAAAAGAATAATGCCAGCAAGGAATAACAACCCTTTTCTCAGGACTTTATTTCTATTCGCAGATTTTAAATTCCTTTTGGCTACCATTTTCTACTATCTAAAACTATTAATGTAAGACCTAAAAAAAATGCTACAATAACTCCAAAATATACCAAGTCCCTTGTATCTACTACTCCTCTACTGATAGAGTCATAGTGTACTTGAATACCGAGAGACTGTACCCAACTGTCTAGTCCTCCAAATAAAGACAAGTTGCCCAGCTGATCAAAGCCAACATAAAAGAAGAAACATAAAAACATACTGAGTATGAATGCCACTATCTGATTAGGAGTAACAGCAGAAGAGAACACACCTATAGCGGCATACGAAGCTCCTAGCAGTAGAAGCCCTATATATGAGCCCCAAGTGGCTCCTACATCTATATTCCCTTTGGGAAGGCCTAACTGGTATACCGAGTAAAAGTATAATAGTGTAGGTAAGATAGCAAACACTACCAAGCTTACTGATGCCAAATACTTACCCAGCACTATCTGTAAATCTGTAATTGGTTTAGTACTCAACACCTCAAAAGTGCCCTGCTTAATCTCTTCTGAAAAAGACCGCATAGTAATTGCTGAGATGAGAAATATAAACACCCAGGGCGCCATAAAAAACAATACATCTAGATTAGCATACCCCTGAGCAAGGACATTACCATCTGCAAAAATCCAGGTGAACAGACCAATTACTAATAGGAAAGCTATGATAACTACGTACGCTATTAAAGAGCCCAGAAAACTACGTATTTCCTTTTTAAAGATACTAAGCATTCTTGGTCAACTGTTGAAATACTACTTCTAAAGATTCTGACTGCTCCTGCTGTTCTAAAATAATGGTCTTAGCAGCTACTGCAAAATTAAATACAATCTCCGCCAAATCTGTGTGACCGTCACCCGTCACCTTATAAGTGTTAGTAGCCTCTAATACTACTTCCTTGACTCCTTCTAAAGATTCTAACTCAGACATATTTATACTTTCTCTGAACTTAACTATGCGTACCGCATTTTTACTTGTAAGCTTCTGTTTGATGGCGTCTACACTATCATCCGCCACTATCTTGCCTTTATTGATAATAATGACTCGACTACACATAGCTTCCACTTCTTGCATAATATGAGAAGACAACAAGATTGTCTTGTTTTTACCCAAAGCTAATATTAGCTGCCTAATCTCGCTCATTTGATTTGGGTCTAACCCTGACGTAGGCTCATCCAATATCAACACATCTGGATCATTTATAAGTGCTTGAGCCAGTCCGACCCTTTGCTTATACCCTTTTGAGAGCTGGCCTATCTTTTTCTTACGTTCAAGTGTGAGCCCAGTTGCTGCTATCACTCGCTCTATTTCTTCTTTTGGGTTTTTTAACTTATGTATTTCTGCATTAAACCTAAGGTACTCCGTGACATACATATCTGCATATAGCGGATTTAACTCAGGAAGATAACCTATACGTTTTTTCACTTTTATAGGCTCTTTAGCTACATCCATATCTAAAACACAAGCAGTACCAGAAGTGGCAGGTACATATCCAGAGATGATTTTCATAGTAGTACTCTTTCCTGCACCATTTGGGCCTAAAAAACCTACAATTTCTCCTGTGCCTATACTAAAAGACACATCATCGATAGCACGCTGCTCTCCGTACAGCTTTGTTAGACCCTGTAAAACTATAGACATGTATAATTTACTTCACTAAGATACTGAACGTAAACACATTATTCTTATCATTCAACACTAGTTTGTATAGTCCGGCCGGCATATCTATCACGCTAACTACGGCAGAATCCCCATTTACAGCAAACCTAGATACTACTCTGCCATTTACGTCTATAAGACTTAAAACTGCATCTTGCAACGGTGTACTACTCGTAAATGTAAAGCGATCTGAAGCAGGGTTAGGATATACTTTATACGTTACTCCTTTGCTGGAAAATATACTTGCTGCACTGAGTACTCGCATTTGTGCACTTCCAGTGCATCCGTTAGTATCAGTGACGGTCACAGAGTAGGTTCCTTTATCTGTGACAGATATGCTCTCTGCACTTTCACCAGTACTCCAAGTGTATTTTTCAAAATCAGAACCAGGAGTAAGAACTAGAGGGTCGAAGCTTCTAAGACTAGTGTCAGGTCCAAGTGTAATACTGGGACTCGTATACTCTTCTATAACGATGCTGTCTGTGTACTCACATCCAATCGCGTCCTCTACAGTAAGATAAAACAACCCGGCTCCTTTAGCCTGATAAAGCCGATCTGTAGTCCCATTGAACCACGTATATGTAAACCCAGCAGGCCCCAATAATGCAAAATCTACGTTATCACAAAATCCAGTATCATTTCCCAAAGAGAACTCTGGCAATTCGCTTACTGTAAGCATTACAGTATCATACGCTGGACAGCCAAAACTGTTTTTAGCTTCTACGGTAACCTCACCTGAAGTGGTTCTCACAAACTCTGGGCTAGCTACCACAACTCCATTCCATTTGTACCCCGTAAAGAAAGATGGACCAAAGAAGGTAATACTCTCTCCGGCACATACCGCAGTATCGCCGCCTAAGAACAGGCTAGATGACGGCTTAGTGAGCACCCGAATATCATCTGAAGACTCACAACCAAAAGAATCAATAGCTAAAAGTGTATGTATCTGAGAAGACATAGTAGTATACGTCTGAGCTGCACCAGCAACTCCATTCCACACGTAAGAATCCATATTATCTGGACCGTTGAATGTAATCATCACATTATCACATATAGTAGTATCCACACCTAAATCAACTACTGGCAGTGCTTTCTTATCTATCATGACCGTATCAGTATACAGACAACCATTAGCATCTAACATCCTTAGGTTTAATGTATCAGAAGCAGTGACTACTCTAGTGGCACCCGCATATGTAGCTAATCTATTATTCCATTCATAAAATATCATTCCACTTTGAGCACTTAGTGTATATGTACTATCTGCACAAAAGAAGGAATCTATTAAAGGTATTTGGGTCATCCGTGAGCTTACATTCACCCTAACAGTAGCAGAGTCTGCGGTACATAATCCGTCAGCAGACGTAACTACTAACTTGTAAGTAGTGCTCGCGCTAGGTGATACCAAAGGATTAGCATTACTAGCAGAAAAAGTGCCTCCCGAAATAGCTGTCCAATTATAGACATAGCCCGAAATAGTACTTCTTCCTAAATTTACAGATGTCCCAGAACATAAAAATAACGTATCTCCGCTTGTCCGTGCTTCTAGTCTGCAACATACTGTACTATCACTATTCGTAACTGACGCTCTAGTTAGCGTAACCAGTGAATTTGGTAAAATTGTAGTAATATTCTCAAATGTATCCGTAGAAAAAGATGTAGAACCTAAGTCTATAGGCTGTCCTCCTAACAGACAATCCACCGTATAATCAGGTAACAGCTTAGCTAAATATAAGTCTTCTGAAGATGTACTACCAAAGGAACTCCCTGAGGTGAATAAACTAAAGCCAATAGTAGGTGTCCCTGAAATAAATGCACCAGACTGACCGTCTGACATAGTGCCCCCTACTACAATAGCTGGACTTACTCCAGTAGTAGCATTCACTTCAAAAAAAACAAGATCCCTTGGAGATGAAGGCAAATCACTACTCACTGCCAATAGCACATTAGATCCAGAGCCAACTCTAAAATCCATAAGCACATCATCGCCTACGGAGGAATAGAAACTGCCTGAAATAAGATTAAAATTTGTATCTACTTTTTGTATAAACACATCTATGTTGGCAAAAATAGAGTTGTACATATTGCCGGCTACACTGTACTCATTAGTGCCCGTCTGTAGTACATGAGAAGCTTCATTAAAAGAACTGGAGCCTAAATTTCTTGCTTTTATAAGATTACCAAACACGTCTAGTGACACCAAGTACGCATCTGTATCTCCAGTACCCCCGAAGGTTACAGAGTCATTAGCAGTACTCCCTGCTATAACTATATCACCATTTGATGCTTCTAAAATAGCTGCACCTCTTTCATTGCCATCGCCACCTATTGTTCTAATCCAATTCACAGCACCTGAGCTGCTAAGCATTACGGCCAGTACATTTTCCTCCATTGTATCTTGGAGTATATAGCCCGTAGCGTAAAAACTTCCTTGTCTAGACTGCACCACATCAGTAATTCTTTCGGCACTATCAGTGACGATGCTTCTAGTCCACTGGAGGACTCCACTTGAGGAAACTTTACTGATAAAGGCGTCCTCTCCAGTAAAACTATTCGTAGTGTAGCCACATATTACTGCCCCACCATCAGAAGTTGGCTTCATATTAGTAGCTACGTCATCATCAGACAATCCATAGGTATATGACCATAGACTGTTACCTAAGCCATCCGTTTTTGTTAGCTGATAGTCTATACCGCCTTGACCGCTAGAAGTAGTATTAGCCAATAAGAAGTAATCACTGTTACTCTTCTGGAATGAAGCTACCGCCATATCTGCGTTAGCATTGTTTATTATTTTTAAAAAACTAGTGTTTTGTCCAAAGCTGAAGAGCCCGCAAAACATAAAAATACTGACAAATAAATTATTCTTCATATGATCACACAAATTAAGTGGTCGAAGATAGAATAATCTAGCTACTTACCTGCCATCTTTGAGCAACTTTCACTGAGTAGGAAAGGAAAGATTCAAACCCTTTATTAAACATCTCATTATCAAGTAACCCCCCATCTTCATCTATGCACTTAGTAACCTCCTGAGCTTCGAAGGTACGTGGACTCGTAATACTATTCAGATCGAATACATTGAAAATTTTATTGAAAACATACCCTAACTGTACAGCAGGCATACGTCCTCCTCTACCGCTGCTAACTCCCACAGTGGCTACTACGGTATTATCGAAGATATGCTTATAACTAGCCCCCGCAAGCTGGTGGATAGTATTAATTATCTCTGCACTAGGAAACCAGTTGTACTCTGGAGTAAGTACAATGAGAAGGTCAGACTCGTCTATGGTCTTTATTAAATACTTTTGGAAAGTTGTTTCGCTATCTGGATTCACCCAACCTTCTGCAAAATTCGGAAGATCATACTCTTGGAAATCCACAATTGCTCCATTGCCTAAACTTTTTTGAATCGCTTTTGCAACTCTGACTGTATTGTTCCCTTTTCTGGCAGAGCCAGAGATTATTCCTATTTTCATTTATTCAGTTTAATATATTGGGCTAACGCTTTTACCGTCTTATAGTTTCTTGCGAAATCTATAAACCACCACGTAGCAAAAGGTTTACTAGATAAGGTGAAAACTCCTTCGCTTTTAGAAATCTCAACCTTATCTGCACTAAGAAAATGAACTTTCTTTCTAGCATAAATCACCCCGCTTTCAATACGGGCATTTTTATACTTCTCATTAGACCCTATCCAGTCCAATACTTCTTTAATCTCTTTATCACTACTCACATATACACGTTGGTGACTTTTCATATAATTCTGATCTGGAGCTCCTTCCACTTCATCAAAACTCAATGCGTGATACATACTAACCAGAAAGCCAATAGCAAACGAAACAAAAAACGCTACGTTCGAACTATTTTGAATAAAGGTAAACCCATACTTCCATCCGCCCTCCTTGGTAATCACTACTACTAATGCCACGGGGAGTATAAGCAAAGCTACTCGTAACAAATAAGTTAATATGATTATAAACTTGAATACTAATTTTTGAAAATTCATTTTACAGTACTTGTGTTAAGACAGCATATGCACGCTGTGGTTTATTTTCACTGAGTAACTCTTTAGCTAAAGAAAAAGACGGTGTATCCATGACCGAGAGGTCCCTTTTTATTTCTTCTACGGTAGGTATACTTTCCATATTACCCAGGATACCAAGATCGTTCCCAGTCAAATGTGAACTGGTACGTATTTTTTCTGGAAGAGCATCTACTCCTATTCCGATAGTTGTGATAGGTTTATCTACTTCAAACATAGAGGCATCATTTGCTCGGCAGTACCAGTTACCACCCATACGGCTTACTAGATCTATCTTCTGCTGATCTACCATTTGATTCTCATCCAATACACGCTCATCGATGTGTATTTTTTGCACTTCGCAAATTACCAAATTCCCTGCTCCGCCATTTTGACCTAACTCTTTTATCTCTATGACTTTACACTCTATCTGTATGGGCGACTCTTTTACTCTAAAGGGTCTAATAGTATCTGAGGCTACAGGTGTAAATCCAGCTTTCACAAATTCATCTACACCCGCTTCAAACGGTGAACTAGCTAAACTCATCTGGTGCACCATATCGTAGTTTACAACATTGATTACCACCTCAGCTACTTCCTTCACATTATCATGTGTATTTTTAGTCGTATTCGTGCGTCCGCTTCTTGCAGGCGAGAATATCAGTATCGGTGGATTAGCACTGAACACATTGAAGAAACTAAAAGGTGCCAAGTTTCTATTTCCTTCTGCATCCACGGTGCTGGCAAAGGCTATCGGTCTTGGACCAATACTACCCAACAGATAGTGGTGCAGTTTCGGTATTGGTAATTCTTTTGGGTCTAATGTTAACATCCTTATTTCTTAACAACTAAAAACTTGTTTTTCTTTCCTCTCTGCAATAAAATGTATTTACCATTGATCAAATCTGAGTCTGAGAAAATGAAATCCTCAGTCACTTTTTCACTATTTACAGCTATACTATTCTCTTTGAGTGCTCTACGTGCTTCGCTCTTACTAGCTAAAAAACCAGTATCTCCGCACATATCTATAATATTAACTCCCTCTATGTCATCAACTTCTGATTTTTTTACTCCATCAAACACAGAAAGAAAATCTTTTTCAGAAAGACTTCTTAAGCTTTCTGCTGTTGCCTTACCAAAAAGAATTTGAGACGCGGCTAACGCAGCAGCATATCCCACTTCACTGTGCACCCACGTAGTTATGTATTTAGCAAGTTCTTTTTGAAGTTCTCTTCTTCCTTTATCCTCATCGTGTACCGCTATCAGCTTTTCTATGAACGACTTATCATGCAATGTGAAAATTTTAATATACCGTTCTGCATCTTCATCAGACGTGTTCATCCAAAACTGGTAAAACTCATACGGACTAGTTTTATCTGCATCTAGCCAAACATTTCCACCTTCGCTTTTGCCAAACTTACTTCCGTCTGCTTTTGTAATCAGAGGAGCCGTAAGTGCAAATCCCTTATTGTCTTCTCTATCCTGTCCCTTCCTTCTAATCAGCTCAGTACCTGTAACTATATTTCCCCATTGGTCACTTCCACCCATCTGAAGTTTTACTCCTTTTTCATTCCAAAGGTGATAAAAATCATATCCTTGAACTAATTGGTAACTAAACTCTGTGAAGCTCATCCCTTCTTCTAGTCTGTTTTTTACCGAATCTTTGGCCATCATATAGTTCACAGAGATATGCTTGCCTACATCACGTATAAAATCCAAGAAGTTAAAATCCTTAAACCAGTCGTAATTATTGACCATTTCAGCACTGTTTTCCCCACAGTCAAAGTCCAGAAACTGCTGCAGCTGCTTATGAACACACGTCACATTATGATTTAATGTATCTACGTCCAGTAAGTTTCTTTCTGCTTTCTTTCCACTGGGGTCTCCCACCATACCTGTGGCTCCTCCTACAAGTGCATATGGCTTATGTCCCGCTTTTTGCAAATGAACCAATAAGATTATTGGAACCATATTACCTATATGCAGCGAATCAGCCGTAGGATCAAAACCTACATAACCACCTACCAATTCTTTCATTAGTAGTTCCTCTGTACCGGGCATGTCTTGATGGTGCAAGCCACGCCATTTCAGCTCTTCTATTAGGTTGTATTTTGATATGAATGCCATTGTAAAATATAAAGAAGGCAAAGGTAGGATTTTGCATGACTCTAATTCACTATATCATCTGAAAACGGTATTAGAAGATTCTTCCTCCAAAACTAAAGTCAAAGCAAATTATTTAACAAACTTGAATTATGAAGTGATAAACTTCTACTTTTGACCATCAATCATGTCAGCTGAAAAAAAACTGTTCCTACTTGATGCGTATGCACTCATATTTCGATCGTATTACGCATTCATAAAAAACCCAAGAATCACTTCTTATGGTCTGAATACCAATGCTATATTTGGGTTTACCACTACGTTACTTGAAGTGTTAGAAAAGTACGACCCTACGCATATTGCAGTCTGTTTTGACCATAAATCTGAGAACATACGTAAACAAGAATATCCACTCTATAAAGCAAACAGGGACGAAACTCCTGAGGATATAAAGCGATCTGAACCTTTTATACGCCAAATCATAGATGCTTTTAACATCCCACTTATAGAAAAAGAAGGATATGAGGCCGATGATGTGATAGTCACACTCGCTACGATAGCAGAAAAAGAAGGATTCACGACTTACATGATGACTCCTGACAAGGACTTTGGGCAGGCTGTTACCGAAAAAACACTAATGTTTAAGCCGGCTCGTGGTGGTAATCCTCCCGAAATAATGGGACCTAAAGAAGTATGTGAGAAGTTTGGGCTAGATCGTACTGAGCAGATTATAGATTACCTAGGTCTGATGGGTGACGCCGTAGATAATATACCTGGAGTACCTGGAGTAGGGGCCAAAACTGCTTCAAAACTGCTAAAGGAGTTTGGCAGTATGGATGGTATCTACGAAAACACCTACAAGCTAAAAGGTAAACTCCGAGAAAAAATAGAGGATAATAAAGAGCAAGCCTATATGTCTAAGCACTTGGCTACCATTATTATAGATGTACCTGTAGAGTTTAACGAAGAATCGCTAACGCGTGCTGAGCCTAATAAAGAAAAGATCAATCAACTTTTCACTGAGTTAGAATTCAGGGCCCTCAGTAAGCGTGTATTTAAAGAGACCATGAGTGCTCCCGTTCCGCTACAAGGAGATTTATTCTCAAGTGGAGGCTCTGCAGCTTCTGCTTCACCATTAGCTCCACAAAAAGAAGAAATTACAGTAGAAATGAAAACTATTTCTACTACAGAACATAACTACCAACTAATTGACAGTCAAGAAAAAAGAATCAAACTGATAACCGAATTAGAAAAACAAAAATCATTTTGCTTTGATACAGAGACTACCTCCCTAGAAGAAATGGACGCAGAAGTTCTTGGACTGGCGATTTCGTATGAAGAAGGCAAAGCATACTATGTAAATATGCCCGCTGATTTTGAAGAGACTAAAGCG
>Ga0105054_10002220_pt1 | contig 31196 bp, 27 predicted proteins | sample BON02_FD_78091 | JGI IMG/M metagenome (GOLD analysis project Ga0105054, IMG submission 78091) | Freshwater microbial communities from Lake Bonney liftoff mats and glacier meltwater in Antarctica - BON-02 (megahit assembly) | ecosystem: Environmental > Aquatic > Freshwater > Ice > Glacier...
AGAGCATGCTGAATTTCTGTGGCAACAACCTGGGCGGTTGCCGCACCTCGGATACGCGAGTGAACATGGCCACCCTGAGTAACCAAGAGTGTGGTGGGGGTTTGGGTCACCCGAAGGGTGCTGGTCAACTCGGGGTAGTCGGTGATGTCCAGCTCCCTGTGGGCGAGAACGCCGGGATTGTTCTCTACGTGAGCCCCCAAGATCGTCCGCATCGCCGCACAGGAGGAACACAGTGGACCGGAGAACTGCAGCAGGGTAAAGACCGCGTGGGGGTCAACCAAGTCATGGGGCACTTCGGGCGCAGTGGCGTGTTCTGTGGAGCGGGTGATGCGACCCTGGGACTTTTTCCACGCAAACCCGAGAACGCTCGCCACCAGAACAAGCGAAACAACAGTAAGAATGACCGCAGTGGTGTCCATGTCCCCCCAGAGTAAACCGCGACGTCGCAGCGCGGCGAGACATGACGAAGCGTTACAGGATGCCCCGGCTAGTATGAGGGCTGAAAAAGAGAAAGGTGTGGGCGTGGGCGTCGAAAACATTGTGTTCCGATCGGATGTCACCGTGGAGCTTGTCCGCCACAGCGCCAGCGACGCTGATGTGCTGTTTGCGGCGCGGGTGAGCACCCAGGGTGAAAAAACCCTTGAAGCCGCCAGTTCCGGGCAGAGCGCCACAGAGCGCGACCGAGGACTCATTAATTACCTGATGCGCGATCGTCACGGGTCACCGTTTGAGCACAACTCGCTCACGTTTTATGTTCAGGCTCCCATTTTTGTGTTCCGCGAGTTTATGCGGCACCGTATTGCCTCCTATAACGAAGAAAGCGGTCGCTACCGTCAGCTTCTTCCGGTGTTTTATGTGCCAGGACCTGAGCGCAAACTAATTCAGGTAGGCAAACCTGGTGCTTACGACTTTGAGGATGGCACCCCTGAGCAGACCGTCTTAGTCCAAGAGGAAATCAAGCAGGTGTGTGCCGACGCCTATGCCAGCTATGAGCGAATGCTCGATGCCGGTGTGGCGAGAGAAGTCGCTCGTGCCGTACTGCCGGTCACTCTCTATTCGAGCATGTATGTGACCATGAACTCTCGAAGCTTGATGAACTTCCTGAGCCTTCGAACCAAAAGGGAGGGAACCCATTTTCCCTCCTTCCCTCAGCGCGAAATTGAGATGGTGGCCGACAAGATGGAAAACCTCTGGGCTCCACTCATGCCGATGACGGCGGAAACTTTCAGCGCGAACGGTCGCGTCGCTCCCTAAAGGTGGGGGGTGGCCCCTCGGGGCGCTAGCCTTGGGGGGTGGTAGTGCAGAATCCTTTTGGACAAGTCCTTGTGGCGATGGTGACTCCGATGACGGCCGAGGGCGAAGTGGACTGGCCCGCGGTCGAGTCTCTGATGGATTATCTGATCAGCCACGGAGCCGATGGCCTGGTGGTGACGGGGACCACGGGAGAAACCAGCACTCTGACCGATGCGGAAAAAATTCAGCTGGTCAAAACGGGAAAATCTGTTGCCGCAGGGCGAGCCAGCATCATCACGGGGGGTGGTTCCAACGAGACCGCCCACGCCATCGAGCTCTACAAGGCGAGCGAAAAAGTTGGCGCTGACGGTGTGATGGTCGTCACCCCCTACTACAACAAGCCCACCCAGGCGGGTGTGCTCACGCACTTTCGGTTGATTGCAGATGCCACCGATTTGCCCATGATTTTGTATGACATTCCCGGTCGATCAGGCATTCAGATTATGTACGACACGATCTTGCGCGCTGCGAAACACCCCAACATTGTGGCCATTAAAGATGCCAAAGGTGATCTCGCTGAGGTGTCCCGTGTCATGAACAACACGGATCTGATGTATTTCGCGGGCGATGACGCCAACGCTCTACCGACGCTCGCTATTGGAGGCACCGGGTTGATCGGTGTGACGGCCAATATTGCCCCCGAGCCCTATCGCATCATGGTGGATGCGGTTAATGCGGGTAACCTGACTGCTGCCACTGAGCAGCACAAACTTTTGGAGCCTTTGGTGCGCTCGACAATGACCCATGTGCCAGGAACCGTGGCGGTCAAATACATTCTTCACGGGCTAGGCCGGATTGGCTCTCCCCGCGTGCGGTTACCCCTGGTGGGGCCCGAAGAGGCTGAGGCAGCGGAGATCGAAGCAGACGTGGACTTCGTCCACAGTGTGTCCGGTGTTGATTTTGGAAACTTCCGCCCTGACCGCAATGCGGCAGCGGGTGGGGCCCTGCCCAAAGTGGCAGGGACAACACGCTAGGAGGGCATCGCATGCCACAACCACTTTTTGACCCGCCACCGCTTGATGCGGGAACATTGCGCATTATTCCTCTGGGGGGAATTGGGGAAATCGGTCGAAACATGACCGTGTTTGAAATTGCCGGGAAGCTGCTGATTGTTGATTGCGGTGTGCTGTTTCCGGAGGAAACGCAGCCCGGTGTCGACCTCATTTTGCCTGACTTTGAGCCCATCAAGCACCGTCTCGACGATGTGTTGGCCATCGTGCTGACACACGGTCACGAAGACCATATTGGGGCTGTTCCCTATCTCTTAAGACTGCGAGGGGATATCCCCCTGTTGGGCTCGACCCTCACCCTTGCGCTCATTGAAGCGAAGCTGAAAGAACATCGCATTGCCCCTTTGACGCTCACGGTCAGCGAAGGGGATAAGGAAAGGCTGGGACCGTTCGAGGTCGAATTTGTGGCTGTCAACCACTCCATTCCTGATGCGCTTGCCGTGATGCTGCGCACAGCGGCGGGAACCGTCCTCCACACCGGGGATTTCAAAATGGACCAGTTGCCCCTCGATGGCCGGCTCACAGATTTGCGGTCTTTTGCCAAGCTTGGCGAAGAAGGCGTCGACTTGTTCATGGTGGATTCTACCAATGCTGATGTTCCAGGGTTCACCCCCCGGGAAGCCGATATTGGGCCGGTGCTTGACCAAATTGTGCACAGGGCTCCGCGCAGGGTAATCGTCGCAAGCTTCGCTTCGCATGTTCACCGCGTGCAGCAGGTGATTGATGCGGCTGTGGCCAACAACCGCCGGGTGGCTCTGGTGGGCCGCTCCATGGTTCGAAACATGGCTATCGCCCAAGAGCTCGGGTATTTGACTGTTCCCGATGGAGTGCTCATTGATGTGAAGAAGGCTCCCGATCTGCCCGATGAGAAAGTGCTCTACATGAGCACGGGGTCACAAGGTGAACCCATGGCTGGCCTCTCACGGATGGCCAACCGGGAACACGCCACCATCAACATCGGACCCGGTGACACCGTCATTTTGGCCTCCAGTTTGATTCCCGGAAACGAGAACGCCGTCTATCGAGTGATTAACGGTCTGATCGATTTGGGTGCCTCCGTGGTGCACAAAGGCAACGCCAAAGTGCACGTGTCGGGTCACGCTGCTGCCGGTGAGCTCCTCTACTGCTACAACATTGTGAAACCTCGAAGCGTGATGCCGATTCACGGCGAAGCCCGCCACCTCCGAGCAAACGCCTCCATTGCGATGGAATCCGGCGTTCTCCCCGAGAACACTCTGGTGGGGGAAAACGGCACCGTCATTGATATGCACGCCGGTGTTTCGACCATTACCGGCCAACTCGATATTGGGTTTGTCTTTGTCGATGGATCGACGGTGGGCGAAATCACGGAAGCCGATTTGAAAGATCGGCGCACACTCGCTGAAGAAGGATTCATCTCCATCTTCCTCGCCATTGACGCCCAGACCGGGAGGATTATTGTCGGGCCAGAAATCCACGCTCGTGGTTTCGCCCCGGATGATTCTGTCTTTGACGATGTGCGCCCCGCACTGGTGAAAGCGTTGGAAGATGCTGCTGCCAACGGCACCAGGGACACGCACGCCTTTGCGCAGGTGGTGCGCCGAACAGTGGGGCGGTGGGTCAACACCCAGCATCGTCGCAAGCCCATGATTGTTCCGGTCGTCATCGAGGCCTAGCTGGGAACTACACCTAGCTGGGGCCACGGATGTCATGATGTTGCTCCCCAATCGGAGTGATCTCAACGCCGTGATGGCGATGCCCCAGGGACCTGGGCCACCCTGTTGTGATTGTCATCCACGAAGCGTTCGACAGTGATGCGTCCCTGAGATTGCATGTGGACCGCATGGCTGGCGTCGGCTACCTCTGCGTCATGCCCAGCCCGTCTAGCAGGGGTGGGGCCAGAGAAGATTTTTAATTGCTATATATCGTGCCCTGATCACAGGGGAGGGCACGACTCCCTGCACACCCTGAGGTAGCCCTCCAGGGGTATGTGCCCCCATGGTGGCGAGTTGCGGGGCAACAGACGCATCGCTCCCCGTGTTGCAAAGGTGCTGGGGGCACTTCTCGACTCTCCGTGGACGGTTCATGATGCGAAGGAATATTCCGACACCGGTCATGCGTTTGTGAACCCGTATCGCGCCTTGCCTGCGTGAATGAGGGGGCTACTAAAGCGCATTCGGGGGCGTAACCTCCAACCTTGATGCCACCCCGGATGCCACCCCGGATGCATGGGCGCGTAGTGACCATTTTTTTGCGGAGCATCTTCATTCCCCGAGCGACAAGGCCGAGCCGGGTGACCCGGATACGCTTTCTCTATGACGGCCTGGAAAACTATAGGGTGGGGCGCTCTGCTCTCCGGTGTTCTGGCCTTGTTGATTGTGCCCCTGGTTATTCCCGTGGAAACGAGTGGAACCCTGACGGCGTCCGAGGCCGCAGGCTCCGGGGCAACGTTTGTGAATCTTTTAGACATTGAGGTCCATTACGAATACGAGGCCTATCGGGGCTTGGGAGATGACCCACCCCTCCTCGTGTTGCTCCACGGGTTTGGGGCCAGAACCTATACCTGGAATGCCGTGCAGGGGAGCCTTGCCGCCTATGGCGACGTGGTGTCCTATGACCGCCCGGCGTTTGGTTTCACCCAGCGTCCCGTTGCGGTGGAGGGAGAATCTCCCTATGGCGTGCCGGCACAGCTTGACCTGATTAGAGCAATCAGCGCAGAGTTTGCCAAGCCTGGACAAGAGGTGATTCTGGTGGGCCACTCCGCCGGAGGCACTCTCGCCGCGGAGTTTGCTCTGCTTTTCCCCGGCGAGGTGGAGGCGCTGGTGCTGGTCGCGCCGGCGATTCTTTCCTCAGGAGGCGGGGCTGGATGGCTCAGTTTTCTTACTAAAATTCCCCAGGTTGACCGAATTGGCCCGCTCCTGGTTCGGGGTATTGCACAGAGTGGGAATGAATTACTGGAGCGCAGTTGGCACGATGTATCTTCGCTCACTCCGGATATTGTGAGCGCCTACCAACAGCCGCTGACGGTGAAGGGATGGGAGCGAGCCTTCTGGGAGTTCTCTACAGCCCCCCGAAAGTTCACCATCACGGATAACCCTGCGGGCCTTTCCCTCCCCACGGCAATCATCACGGGAGACGACGACAGGGTTGTTGCCACCGAAGATTCGGTGGCTCTATCAGAGGTGGTTGTGGGATCGACCCTCGCTGTTATTCCTCAGTCGGGCCATCTGCCACACGAAGAGACACCGGAAGCGTTTATGGAGTCTTTTTCGCAGGCGTGGGCGTCTTTCGGATTCGCTTTTTCGTCTTAGGTGCAGCGGTCGGTTCGTTCTCCGCGGCGTTGACCGAGTTAGCGCTGAGGGTGGCGGCGGTGGGAAGTGCCTGCGCCACCATGGGGATGATCAGGGCGCCGGCAACAAGGTGCATGGCGTTGAGCCACAGTGCGGTGGAGACTTCGGCCACGGCAAGAAACCCTGGGGTGAAGCTCAGTGCCAACGCCACAAGACTGATAGCAAGCCAGGTGTTGCGAGGAGATTTGGTTCGGGTGGCAACCCAGGCGACTACGGCCCCACCTGCCACGCCCTGAAAGACAGTGAACGAGGCGGGAGCAAGCCACGGAATGGCCGAGGGCGGAGTGGTGTTGAGCAAGAATTCGATATTGAGCGCCTCGGTGGCGACAATGTAGATCACCTGGTTGGCTACCGCGGCGATGAGGGAAGCAATCACGAGGGGGCGGAAGATGCTTTTCACGGTGTCTTCTCCTGTTCTTCGGGGAGTTGCGGGAGCACAAGGGGGCCTGTCTCCAACGCCAAATCTGCTTGCACCACCACCGTGCTGGAGCGGGCAGTTTGGGCAATAACTATTCCTCCCAAGACTATCGAAGCTCCCACGATTTGCACCGCGCTCAGCGCCTCCTGAAGCCACAGCCAGGCTGCCAAGAAGGCGAAAGCTATCTCGCTGGTGGCGATAATTCCCGCCACCGTGGCAGGAAGGCGCTTGAGCGCACTGAGAGAAAGTAAGAAGGGTGCGAATGATCCCAGTGTCATGTTCCAGAGAATCAATGTCCACAGCGGCAGCGACACATCAGACAGGTTTCCTTGGAGGGACACCACCTGAGTAAACGTGTCGGGGGTGAGGTCCCACCATCCGGAAAACGGTGACCAAAACACTGCAGCGATGCTCATCGTCCAAAAGGACAGGGCCAAGGGAGAAATGGTTTTGAGCTGTTTTTCGCCCACCAGGAAGTAGGTCGCCAGGGAAACCGCTGCCCCCAAACCCCACAGCACGCCTGTGGGGTTGAGGGTACTCGCCCAAATTTCGGCAACGACCACGAGACCTGCAATTACGAAACCGATGGCCACCCACAGCCTGATGCGCACCTTCTCTTTGAAGAAAAAGAAAGCGACAAGCGCGACAATCAATACAGCCAGGTACTCCAAAAGCAAGGCGATTCCTACGGGCAGGAGGGCAATGGCAAACGCATAGGTGGCCTGGAGCATGGCGACACCCACAATGCCGAGCACGAGAAGGACAGGCCACTGGCGAGGGGAAACCCGGAATGAGCGTCTATCAAGAATCAACAGAATGACTCCGGAGATTATTGCCGCCCCGACGACCCGCAACTGGGTGAGCTGGAGAGCGGTGATACCCGTCTCTAGGACAACTTTGCTGACCGACCCGTTTGCTCCAAAAAGAAACGCTGCCAACAGAGCGTAGAGGTAGCCCATTAGGGCGTTGTGCCCAGAGATGTGGGGGCGGGGCAGGTCGTCACAAATCCATCGTAGGGGTTGTGAGGAGGCTTCATGTACCCCCGGGACGGCAGTCTCTGTGGCCATTCTTAGGCCGCGGGCGTAGTGTTTAGGGATGAAAACCTATGTTCTTGCTGGTGGATGTTTTTGGTGTCTCGACGCGGCCTATCGGGTGTTGCGCGGTGTGAGCGATGTGGTCTCGGGCTACACCGGAGGGGAGAGCCCTGACCCTTCGTATGAGTCCGTCTGCACAGGAACAACCGGACACGCAGAAGCGGTCGCGGTGACTTTTGACCCGGAGCTGATTCCCTCCGATGTGATTCTTGATGCGTTTTTCACGATGCATGATCCTCGCCAGTTGAACCGCCAGGGTAATGACCGCGGAACCCAGTATCGTTCGGCCATGTTTTACCGTGATGAGGAGGAGCGCGCTCTGTTTCAGGCCTCGAGCGAGCGTGCCGACCAGACGTGGGGTGGGGACGTGGTCACAGAGATTGTTCCCCTCGGTGAATATTTTGTCGCCGAGGATTACCACCAAGACTTTTTTGCCAAAAATCCGGGCCAAGGCTATTGCCTGGCGGTAGCAGTGCCCAAGGTCAGCAAGGTCCGCGCCAGCTTCTCGCAGTACCTCCTTCCCATCTAGTTGTCCACGGAGAGCTTGTGCTCCCCGTATTCCCCTTGTCGGTGCCCCGTGTCGTTCGCGCCCTGTTCCCCGCGCCATAGTGGGGGCCTGGCCGACGTTGCCCGGGATGTTGCCAGACCCACCAACCACCGGGCTAGGAAGGATGTTCCCATGACCGATCAACTCACCCTCACCGGTTTGGTCGCCACCACACCACGGCATATCGTTACCTCCGAAGGACTGGCGATCACCAGTTTTCGGTTGGCGTCGCAACAGCGCAAATATGATCGCACCACCAACCAGTGGGCTGATGCCGACACCAACTGGTACACCGTGACCGCTTTTCGCGAGCTCGCAGTGAATGCCTCGCAGTCACTCAACAAAGGTGACCGCATTGTTGCCTCGGGACGAGTGAAAGTGCGTGATTGGACCACGGACGATCGCTCTGGCACCTCCATAGAAGTGGAGGCAGAGTCGCTCGGACATGACCTCTTCTGGGGTGTGACGCAGTATCAGAAGGTTCCGCGAGGGGCCATGGACGACGAGAGCGACGCGGAGGAAGAACAGGAGTAAGGATTTGCCAGGCCGCCGGTAGAGACACGTTACGCCCGCACCCGCGGCCTGGCTAGTCGCTCTGGCCTGGGGTGCCTACACTAGGAGGCTATGGCTGAATTCATCTACACAATGGTCCGTGCCCGCAAAGCTGTGGGGGACAAAGTCATTCTTGACGATGTCACTATGTCCTTTTTCCCCGGAGCCAAAATTGGAATGGTGGGCCCCAACGGGGCCGGTAAATCCACCATCCTGAAAATCATGGCCGGGCTTGATACCCCCAGTAACGGTGAAGCGGCCCTCACCGCCGGCTACAGTGTCGGAATTCTGATGCAGGAGCCTGAACTGGATGAGACCAAAACAGTCGCAGAAAACGTGCGCGATGGTGTGCGCGAGATCCACGGGAAAATCGTGCGCTTCAACGAGATCTCTGTGGCGATGTCTGACCCGGATGCCGACTTTGACTCTCTCCTTGCGGAAATGGGGACCCTCCAGGAAGCCATTGATGCGGCAGACGCGTGGGACCTTGACTCTCAACTCGAACAAGCCATGGATGCCCTGCGCTGTCCACCCTCTGATGCTGCCATTGGCAACCTCTCCGGTGGAGAAAAGCGGCGTGTTGCGCTGTGCAAGCTTCTGCTGGAAAAGCCCGACCTACTCCTTCTCGACGAGCCCACCAACCATTTGGATGCCGAAAGTGTGCTCTGGCTGGAACAACACCTCTCCAAGTACCCGGGCGCTGTCATCGCCATCACCCACGACCGGTACTTTCTTGACCACGTTGCCCAGTGGATTGCCGAGATTGACCGCGGTCGTCTTTACCCTTACGAAGGTAACTACTCCACGTATCTCGAAAAGAAGGGCGAGCGCCTCCAAATCCAGGGCAAGAAGGACCAAAAACTTGCAAAACGCCTCGCCGACGAGCTCGAGTGGGTGCGCTCCAACGCTAAAGGCCGACAGGCTAAATCGAAAGCTCGTCTTGCTCGCTACGAAGAGATGGCCGACGAGGCGGATCGCACCAAGAAGCTTGATTTTGAGGAAATCCAGATTCCCCCCGGTCCCCGACTGGGATCTGTTGTTCTCGAAGCAAAAAACATCCGCAAAGGTTTCGGCGATCGCGTTCTCATCGACAACCTCAGCTTTTCGCTGCCCCGAAATGGCATCGTCGGGGTCATAGGCCCAAACGGTGTGGGAAAGTCCACCCTCTTCAAAACAATTGTGGGCCTTGAGCCCCTCGATGATGGCGACTTGGTTGTGGGCGAATCGGTGAAGCTCTCCTATGTCGACCAGGAGCGCGGGGGAATTGATCCCACCAAGAACCTGTGGGAAGTTGTCTCTGACGGTCTCGACGTGATTCGTGTTGGGAAAGTGGAGATTCCCTCCCGAGCCTATGTTTCCGGCTTCGGCTTCAAAGGACCCGACCAGCAAAAGAAAGCGGGGATTCTTTCCGGTGGTGAGCGCAACCGTCTGAATCTGGCTCTCACTCTCAAGGAGGGAGGAAATCTCTTGCTCTTGGATGAGCCCACCAATGACCTTGATGTGGAAACACTCTCAAGCCTCGAAAACGCCCTACTCGAGTTTCCCGGTTGTGCTGTGGTGATAACCCACGATCGCTGGTTCCTTGACCGTATTGCGACCCATATCCTCTCCTACGAAGGCACAGAAGAGGAGCCTGGAAAGTGGTACTGGTTTGAAGGAAACTTTGATTCTTACGAAGCGAACAAGGTGGAACGCCTCGGAGCCGATGCGGCCGCGCCCCATCGCTCCACCTACCGCAAACTCACCAGGGATTAGGGATTAGGGAGCGGGGACGCGAACCATTCCCTCTTGAGCGACCGATGCAATCAGGTCACCCTGTTGGTTAAAGATTCTTCCCAGAGCAAGTCCACGCCCGCCCCGCGCGGAGGGTGATTCCTGGACGTAGAGGAACCATTCATCGGCTCGAGCGAAACGATGCCACCACATGGCATGGTCAAGGCTTGCCATTTTGAGACCCGGTGTAGCCCAGTTCACCCCGTGCGCGCGCATCACCGGTTCCAAAATGCTGAAATCGCTGGCGTAGGCGAGTGCCGCACGGTGCAGGTTGTCATCATCAGGCAGCGGAGCCAAGCATTTGAGCCACACCGCCTGGTGGGGGGTCGTCTGCCCTTCAACGGAGACATATAACGATGACGGGTGGTGGCGAAGATCGAAAGCGCGCGTTTTCGCCCACATGTCAGCCAGGGGATGACCAATGCTGGTCAGCACCTGGTGGGCGCTCGGCAGTGATTCTGGGTCGGGTATTCCCTCGGGCATAGCAACCTGGTGGTCAAACCCCGGATCATCGTCCTGGAAGGAGGCGATCATGGAGAAAATCGGTTCGCCTTTTTGGTAGGCCTGCGCGCGACGGGTCGAAAACGAGCGTCCATCGTGAATGCTGTCGATGGCAAAAGTAATATCTTCAGTGATGTCACCCGGTCGTAAAAAGTAGCCGTGCAACGAGTGAATCATCCGGTCTTCGGCAACGGTGTGCATGGCGGCCCTGGCAGCCTGAGCCATCACCTGCCCGCCAAACACCCGACCATGGGGTTGCCACTGGCTGGGGGCGGTAAAAATATGTTCTCGTGTTCGCGCCCCCGAGGAGGTCACCGTGAGGGCTTCGAGCATGCTGGCAACCGGGTCCAACGATTCGGGGATTCCCTGTGAAGTGTTCATCGGTTGTAGTTTAGAGAACACCATGGCAAAAACTTTTATCCTCACCTCCGATGCCTTCCTCCGCGACGCTCAGACTTTTACCCAACGGGCTGCCAGGGTCAACAACAGCTCGGCCAGGCTCATTGCCGCTGACGGGTTTCTCCAGGTCTATGTGGGTGTGCTGTTCCCTAGAGGATTGCTCGATAGAACCCCAACAGTGCTGGGCCTGCACGTGTTTCCTTTGGAGCAGCCAGAGGAGTTCGACGTGGTCGTTCCTCTTGAGTCCCTCGCCCACCGCATCGGGGTCGCTCTGGAGCAGGACAAGAGGGAGGTCGATGTTCCCGCCGAAGTGGCCTCTCTCGCGTGGGCCGCTATTACGCCCCCCCGCGACGAGTGGAAACGCCGGTTCGGTGTGTCAAGTGCTGCCCTGAGCGAAGCCGCGCAGTCGGGGATTGCTCGGGTTGCCGAGGCCGTCCCTGCGAACGCAGGCGAATCGATTGTGCAAAAAGTTCGGGCAGAAGTGTGGGGAGAAATCCTTTCCCACCACAAAAGAATTCCGGCCGGCGCGGCGTTTGCCGCAGACGCTCTGGGACTCCTCGAGGGGAGAAACCTCCAGGTTCACACCAGAGACAACTGGGTGCGTCTGAGCTCCAAAGCCGGCTACGTGCTGGTGAAGTTTCCCTCGGGGCATGACTTTGGGCCGGATGACGACGCTGAGGTCGAGGTCTAAGACTCAAAAGTGTTGACCATGGAGAGCGCTGCGCGCTCCATGTAGTCCCAGAGTTCATCGTGGTCAAGCGGCGCTAAATCCAGGGACTCAACGGCATTTTTCATGTGCAAAAGCCAGTGTTCTTTGGCTTCGGGGTTCACCTTGAAAGCAGCGTGGCGCATCCGAAGCCTCGGACGGCCGCGCTGCTCGCTGTAGGTGGTGGGCCCACCAAAATACTGCTGGAGGAAAGCGGACAGCCGCCAGATGGCTCCCTCAAGATCGTCCTTCGGATACATCGGTAGTAAAACTTCGTCGGTCCGAATGCCGTCATAGAACGCTCGGACCACCCGATCAAAAGTCTCTGCTCCGCCTATTCGGCTATACAGGCTCGACGGGAATGGTGCGGGGGAGGAACTCACGCTAGTCAGCATCCTGGGTCGCAGCATCGTCGCTGAGGCGTCGAGGCTGCGCCTTCGAGGGATCTAACCCCGCAACCACCATTCGATTCAGGGGAGGAATATCCACGTTCTGCTGGTCGAGAGAATCCTTGAGAGCTCGGTACAGCGCTCTTTCTACTTTCCACTGTTCGCCCGCTCGAACTTTGAGCACAAGGCGCAAAGTAATAGCCTCTGCCGACAAAGACTGGACCCCCCACACTTCGGGGTCTTCCATAACTTTGCGTCGCCACTCAGGGCTGGCGGCAAACTCTTGGGCGGAAGTCAGAATGAGGTGTTGCACCTCATCGATGTTCGATTCGTAGGGAACGGGAAGGTCAAGAATGACTCGTGACCAATCCTGGGTATGGTTGCCGACCCGAAGAATCTCGCCATTTCTCACAAACCACAGCGTCCCGGAGATGTCGCGGATCTCGGTGATGCGGATACCCACCCGTTCCACGACGCCCTCGGCCATCCCTAAATCGACCACATCACCCACACCCAACTGGTCTTCAAACACCATGAAGAGTCCGTTCAGAACATCTTTGACAATCGACTGCGCACCAAAACCCAGTGCCGCACCAATGATTCCCGCACTGGCCACCAATGCGGTGACAGAGAAGCCCAGTTCAGACAGGGTCAAAATGACAATAGCGGAGGCGATGACCCAGGTGACGGTGTTGTTGAGTACCGATCCCATTGTTCGCGCTCTCTGCACCGATCGCATCGCCGCAATGGGGCTTGCATTGAGCTCCATCGTGTCATCGACTTTGTTGGCTTTTTTCACCCCTCGAACAACCTGGGCAACAATGCGCTTGATGATGAGGCGGAGGATCAGAGTGGCCACCACACCGGCGAGGATCAAGCCCAGGATGCGAAAAATTCCACCATACGTCGTGACCGTTTCGACAAGTGAGTCCCACAGCGTATCCATTCCCCCATGCTACGCCGGTAGCTAGAGCGAGGCGTCTACGAATCGAGAGCGCGAACGCGCAGCGCGCGTTCCACCCCCGCCAGGTTTTCTTGCACAATACGACGCAGCGCGGGAATGTTGGGGGCGGTGTCTAGCCACGATTGTGTTGCTGCAACGAGTGAGGGGCTCACCAGGGAACTCGGATAGAGGCCCTCGGCGAGATACTCGGCGATTTTGTACGTTCTCTTCTGCCACATGGGCTCGAGCATCGCGAAGTAGTCCGCGACAAATTCTTCTAAAACGGACGGGTCCTGGGCGAGTGAAAAATTAGCTGCCAGTGCGGACACAATGGCATTGGGGGTGAGATCGCTTGTGACCAACTGGTCAAAGACGGCACGCTTGTGGGCTGCGGTGGGGAGTAACGCTCGCGCCCGAGCGGCGGCTTGAGCTCCGTTTGCCGTGTTGTCTGCGGTGAGGGCGGTCTCAATGTCGTCGGGGGTTGCAGCGCCGGTGCGACACAGTGCGGCAAGCAGCTCCCAACTCAGGTCTCGGTCAACGGTGAGGCCTGGAAGGCTTTGGGTACCCTCGCGCAGAGCGTGGATAACACTGATGTGTTCTGGCGAACTCATCAGTGCCGCAAACGCCTTCAGCATCTGGAATTGGGTGTCACTGGCTGCTTGGGCCTGGGAGGTGAGATTCCAGAGTGCATCGGCGACCTGCTCTTGCACTTCGTGGCGGTTTGCAGGGGAGAGATAGTTTCGCACGGCAAGAGTGAGCTGACCCAAGACGGTGCGCACGGTGGTGCTTTCACTTTCTGACGCCACATTGCCAAGCACAAGGCTCACGAATTCCTGTGGCGGTACCTCTGCATCTCTGGTCGCATCCCACATACATCCCCACACCAGCGAGCGTGCGAGGGGATCGGCGATGTCGGCCAGATGAGAAATGGCGACTGCGCGAGAGTGCGCATCGAGGCGAATCTTGGCGTAGGCAAGGTCGTCATCGTTAGGGAGGATGACATCGCCGCGGTGGAGTCCGACCATTTGGGGGACATCGGTTCTCTCCCCCGCGATATCGAGCTCTACGCGGTGAACTCGGGTGAGAGTTCCCGTGTCATTTTTCGAATAGATGCCCACCGCAAGGCGGTGGGGGCGAAGCGTCGGCCACTGCGCGGGAGCGCTTTGGCAGATCGCATAGCTTTGAATGATTCCCTCTGCATTGACCGTAATCTCGGAGGAGAGCGTGTTGACTCCCGCTGTTTCTAGCCACAGCGCACTCCAGCGTGAAAGATCGCGACCGCTGGAGCTTTCCAATTCACCAAGGAAGTCAGCCAGGACTGTGTTACCCCACTGGTATTTCGTGAAGTAGCTTGTGACACCAGCGAAGAAAGCATCCTCGCCCACCCAAGCGACAAGCTGTTTCAATACGGAGGCACCCTTGGCGTAGGTGATGCCATCAAAGTTCACCTGCACATCTTCAATGTCACCAATGGTTGCGACAATCGGGTGGGTAGAGGGCAGTTGGTCCTGCCGGTAGGCCCACGACTTTTCCATCGCCTGGAACGTCGTCCACGCACCGGTCCATTCGGTCGCTTCCGCCGTGGCCAAAGTGGACGCCCATTCGGCAAAAGATTCGTTCAACCACAGGTCGTTCCACCACCGCATGGTGACTAAGTCACCAAACCACATGTGGGCAAGCTCGTGGAGAATGGTGACCACGCGGCGCTCCCGAACAGCGTCCGACACCTGAGAGCGGAAAATGTACGCCTCGGTGAAGGTTACTGCTCCCGCATTTTCCATTGCACCGGCATTGAACTCGGGAACGAACAGCTGGTCATATTTGTCAAACGGGTAGGGGTGTCCAAAGCGGTCTTCGTAGTAGGCAAACCCTTTTTTGGTGATGTCAAAAATGTAGGGCGCGTCGAGATACTCAAAAAGGGACGCGCGAGCGTAGAGCCCAAGGGGGATGGTTTTGCCATTGGAGCTGATTAATTCATCGCGCACCACCCGGTAGGGCCCCGCAATCACTGCGGTGATGTAGGAGGAGATGCGCGGTGTCGGCGCAAAATCCCACGTCGTGCCCTGATCGCTCTCGGTGGTGGTCAGTTCGGCCTGGTTGCTCACAACCTGCCAGCCGCGGGGGGCGTGGACAACAAAGTGAAATGACGCTTTCAGGTCGGGCTGCTCAAACACCGCAAACACGCGGCGGGAATCGGGAACCTCAAACTGGGAATACAAATACACCTGGTCATCCACAGGATCCACGAACCGGTGAAGCCCCTCCCCGGTGTTCATGTAGGAAAAATCAGCAACGACGGTCACAACATTTTCTGCGCGCAAACCCTGAAGGGCAATCCTCGAGTCCGCCCAGACCTGTGACACATCGAGATCATCACCGTTGAGAGTGACGGAGGATACGGAGGCAGCTATTGCATCAAGGAACGTCTCTGAACCTCGATCCGCGAGAAAGGTGATGGTGGTGGTCGTGCGAAAGGTGGGAGAGTCCGCTGCCTTTCGGATGTCGAGCTCAACGTCGTAGGCCTTGACTGTCAGAAGGTGTGAACGGGTGAGGGCTTCAATGCGGGTGAGGTTCTCTCCAGGCATGACTAACTTCCTAAGGGCAAGAGGGGGCGAGGCTCGCTACGGAGCACAGTGGAAACAACCCTATGTCACGACGACCGGTGAAGCTCTGGCTTGACCGTGTGGGCCCCCAGAGAGGTGACCCACAGGGACTAGCTTTCTTCGCGATCCACTTTCACCATGACGGGGACTTCCTCTGGCGCAGGGCGCTCTGACCCTGAACTTCCCGCGGCGAGAGGTTTGGCGTCACCGCCAAGTCGAGGCGGGTGAACGCTGGTGATTTCCAAATCCACTTCGGTCGCCGCTTGGCGCATTCTTTGCAAATATTCGTTCAGGTAGCCCTGCTGACGTCTCAGATCGCTCAGTTGGCTTTCCGTGTCGGAAAGCATTGTTCCCACGAGTTCTTCTGTGTCACGTGCAATCGCTCGAGAGCGCTGCACCGTTTCAGAGATGAGTCGTTCAGCATAGGTGCGGGTTTCTTTGGTCAGCTCGTCCGAGCGGCGCTGGGATGATTCGAGAACGGTATCGGCTTCTTGCCCGAGGTCTTGGGCGCGCTTAGCGGCGTTCTGGACGTGATCATCTGCTTGCTGGTAGGCCTTTTGTGCATAGTTATCGGCTTCTTCGTGAATTGACGCACGAGCGCGTTCGGCCTCGTCGATTTGTTGACGGATGCTGGAATCTGTCGCTACCGCACGCTCTTGGGCTGCGTGGAGAAGCTCAGATGCTTCGCGCTTAACCTGTTCCACCTGACGAGAAGCGTCCGCCTTGATGTCCGAGACTTGCTTTTCGGCCTGGCTAATCATGGTTGCTGCGGCGCGCTCAGCGCGAGTTCTCGTATTGGTGGCCTTGGCAATTTCATCGGAAGCCTTCTGGCGAAGCTGCGCTGCCTCACGCTCCGTTTCGAGATGAAGGTCTTCAGAAGCCCTCTGGGTGTCGGAAAGAATTTTCCGAGACTCTTTGGCGGCAGACTCGCGCACACGGGTTGCTTCGCTGCGGGCATTCCCCAATACTTCGCTGGCTTCGGCCGCAGCCTCCTGATTAATTTTTGTGGATTGTTCCTCAGCGAGACGCAATGTTTCTTCAAACGCTGAACCCAGCTCGGCAAAACTGGGCTTTGAACGCGAGGCGCGCTCATTGGAGTCAACAACATCACGGGTGAGGCGCTGAATGGTCCGTGCGTTCTCTGCACGTTCGTTTTCGAGGCGCTCTAAACGCTCAGAGAGCTCTTTGACGAATCGAGAAACATCGTCAGTGTCATAACCGCGAACGACGCGGCGAAAATCGGGAATGCTCACGGCCGTGCTCCTTACTGATGGACTATCCAAGAATAGGGCAAAACAGCGAGCTTCGCGAGAGCGTAAAGAATTTCGGACCGAATTGCCGACCCGGCCAAGATTTATACAATGGGGCAATGCGCATACACATCGCCACCGACCATGCTGGCCTCGAATTTAGTCGGGATTTGGCGGAGCATTTGGAGCTCTCCGGTCACACCGTGATTGACCACGGACCCAGCACCCATGAGCCGCTTGATGATTACCCCAGTTTCTGTATTCGGGCGGCTCAGGCTGTGGCGGACGATATTTCCCGAGGGGTAGAAGCCCTCGGTGTGGTGTTTGGCGGGTCGGGCAATGGCGAACAAATGGCTGCCAATAAAGTGGCGGGTGTTCGAGCAGCTCTGGTGTGGAGTATGGACACAGCGATGTTGGCCAGGGAGCACAACAACGCCAACGTCTGTGCGATTGGCGCCAGGCAGCACAGTATTGATGAGGCGCTCTTGTTTATCGACACTTTTATTCGGACGCCGTTTTCCGGCGATGACCGCCATGTCAGGCGAATCTCACAGCTCGGTGAATATGAAACCACGGGCGCCATCGCTGGTTTCTCGCTCGAGAACTAGACCCTCGCGCCATGCCTGAGGGCCATACCGTCCATCGCGTCGCCAACCTTTTCACGGAGCTTTTCGCCGGCCACACGCTCCACGCGTGGTCCCCGCAGGGACGGTTTAGTGAGGGTGCAAAACAGGTGTCGGGGTCGTACCTGGTGAGTGCCACCGCTATTGGCAAACAGCTTTTTCTCGCCTTCGACAATGATCTGAGCATTCGCGTGCACCTGGGTATTTATGGTGCCTGGGATATGCACACTCTTGCTGGTGGCAGCGCGAGGGCCGGTTCTCCCCGCGACGCATCGCTCGGTGCGCCCAGGCGGCGCCTGGGCGAGCATGAAAGTGCGACTGACCCGGACGAGCCGTTTCCCCCGGAGCCTCGGGGTCAGGTGCGACTTCGGTTGGAAACTCCGGACACCGTTGCTGACTTGCGCGGCCCTACCGCGTGCGAAGTGTTGACCCCCCAGGAAGTGGATGCCGTGCGTTCACGCCTTGGCCCTGACCCCCTGGTGGATCGGGGGCGCCTGGGAGAAGAAGATTTCATCGCCAGGCTTACCGCCACCCGAAGAGCCGTGGGCTTGGTGCTGATGGATCAGAGCGTGGTCAGCGGGATAGGCAATGTGTACCGCGCAGAAATTCTTTTTCGCCACCAGCTGGACCCGTACCTACCCTCATCGAGTCTCGACATCGACACCGCTCGGGCTCTCTGGAAAGACTGGAAAAAGCTTCTGCGCGAAGGGGTGAAGACCGGGGTGATGATGACCAGGACAGATTTGACTCCGGCGATGAAAACGAAAGCGTTGCGAAGCTCCGCCCACCGCTACTTTGTCTATGGCCGAGCCGGTCAGGCCTGCCGAGTCTGTGGCACCGCAATATCCATGGATTTGATGGCCACTCGTAAGCTGTATTACTGTCCTCGTTGCCAGGCCTCTTGAAAGGACCCCCATGATCCTCTCTCACGTAATTCGCGATAGTCACCGTGGTGAGGGCGCGGTTGATCTCGTTATTGAGGGTGGCACCATCACGGCCATCCTGCCCGCGGGAACAGCGCCGCAAGACGGGCATGAAGTCCTCGAACTCGACAATCGAATTGTCCTACCGGGGCTGTGGGATGAGCACGTACATTTTTCTTACTGGGCACAACACCGCAGACGGGTGTCCCTCGCCGGGGCGGCCTCTGCTTCGGAGGCTGTCGCAATTATGGGCACAGCGGTCGCAGAACATGCCGCTTCGGCCAAGCCCGATTCCGTGGTGGTGGGCGTGGGATACCAGGATGGCCTGTGGTCGGATCAGAAAACCCTCGCCCTGTTAGACGAGGCAACAGGTGACACCCCCGTTGCCCTGGTCTCAATGGACATCCATTCGGGCTGGGTCAACTCTGCCCTGATTCATACTTTCGGGGTACTCGAACACGAAGAAGGTGTTATTCGTGAACGTCCCTGGTTTGCTTTGTCCCAGCGCTTATCGAGTGTCTCGGATGAGGTGCTTGATACCTGGGCTCTCGAAGCGGCCCACCATGCTGCCAGCAGGGGTGTGGTGGGGATTGTGGATTTGGAGATGCGCTATGGCAAAACTGATTGGGAACGACGCGCAGCTTCCCACCAGATCCCCTACCCGCTGATGGTGGAGTGTGCGGTCTATCCCGATGACTTGGACATGGCCATTGCAGAGGGTGTCCACAGTGGCCTGGAGATTGCACCCGGAATCCGAGTGGGGCCATTCAAAATCATTACCGATGGTTCGCTGAACACCAGAAGCGCCCACTGCGTGGAGCCCTACCTTGCGGTAGAGGGCGTCGAATACGGTGCGATGAACTTTCCTCCCCAAGAGATTGAGGCCATCCTTTGCAAAGCCCGCGATGCGGGCTTTTGGCTTGCCGTTCATGCCATTGGGGATCAAGCTAACCGCATCATTTTGGACATTATGGAAAAACACCAACTGACGGGGCGAATCGAACACGCCCAGTTGGTGCGGGAAGAAGATTTTGTGCGGTTTGGCCAACTGGGTGTTATCGCCAGCGTTCAGCCCGAGCACGCGATTGATGACCGCGACGTCACCGATGTGTATTGGGCAGATAGGGCAGATCGAGCTTTTGCTCTGCGCACCCTGGTGGACCGGGGGGCAACTCTGGCGCTGGGCTCCGATGCACCCGTCTCGCCGCTTGATCCGTGGGTGCAAATTGCTGCCGCTGTCACCAGGACGAGGGACGGGCGAGAACCGTGGCAGGCCCACGAGGGCCTCACCTTGGAGGAAGCGCTGCGGTTTTCCACCAGGACCACCCTGGCGGTCGGGCAACCAGCCGATGTGGTCGCCCTCGATGCGGACCCGCAGTGGCTGATGGGAGCGTTGGGTAAAGATATGGCAAAGGCCAGCGATGCGCTTCGGGACGTGCCCGTTGCTCTGACGATCTGTCGGGGAGTGGTGACCCACCAGGCCCTCTCGGCCTGAGCTGGTGTGATCTGAGCTGGTGTGATCTGAGTTGGTGTGGCCTGAGCGGGTGTGGCCTGAGCGAGCTCGAGAGGCTCCCCGTTACTCCACATCTCCCGCCAAGCGGCGCCCAGCGAGAAACCGGGCAAAAGAGGGGATGACGGGAATCGAACCCGCGCCATCAGTTTGGAAAACTGAGGCTCTACCATTGAGCTACATCCCCCGAAGGTGATTCCCCCGATGCTACTGCATCACGAGGGGTGGGGGTCGATGTCTCGGTGCGAACCAGCTAGACTTTGGAGCGTTGTTTCGCTGGGGTTCTTGAACTGGGCACCATGCCACGAAGCTGGATAACGCAAGATTTCGGGGCGTAGCTCAGCTTGGTAGAGCGCCCGCTTTGGGAGCGGGAGGTCGCAGGTTCGAATCCTGTCGCCCCGACGGACCGTACACACCAATATTTATGGGAGAAAAAGCCTTGCCTACGACAACGACAGAGACCCTCAACCCCACTCGAGTTCGCCTCGTGATTACGGTGACGCCCGAGGAACTCAAACCCAGCATTGACCACGCCTACCAACACCTGGCCGACCAGATCCAAATTCCTGGGTTCCGCAAAGGCAAAGTCCCACCGCCCATTATTGATCAGCGGGTCGGGCGTCCCGAGGTTCTCAACCACGCAGTAAGCGACGGGCTCGACCGTTTCTTCCAGGCTGCTGTCAAGGAGCACAAGATTCGCACTCTGGGGCAGCCTCAAGCTGATGTGACGACGTGGCCCTCAGAGAAGGACTTCACCGGTGACCTGGTGGTCACCGTGGAAGTTGATGTTCGCCCAGAGTTCGCCATTCCGGCCTTTGATCAGTACACCCTCGAAGTGAAGCCCCTCAGTGTGAGTAAGGCTGAAGTGGAGACGGAACTTGAGGGCTTGCGTTCGCGCTTTGGAAACCTGGTCACCGTGGATCGCCCCATCGCTTCGGGTGACTTTGTTCAGCTCGATTTGGTAGCCACTATTGGGGATAACACGATTGATAGCGCCAGTTCCATCAGCTACGAGATGGGTTCTGGACAACTGATCGATGGAATCGATGAGGCGTTGGACACTCTCACCGCAGGTGAGTCCACGACGTTCGAGTCGGAGCTTCTCGGTGGCGATCATGAGGGAGAAATGGCGCAGATTGCTCTGACGGTTCTCAGCGTGAAAGAACGTGAACTTCCCGAAGCCGACGATGACTTTGCTCAAATTGCAAGCCAGTTCGACACGATTAAAGAACTCCGTGACGACCTCAAAGCGCAGCTTGAGCGCAAAGGTGTGTTCCAGCAGGCTCAGCAGGCGAGAGACGCTCTGGTGGAAAAAATGTTAGCCGAGGTGGACCTTCCGCTGCCCCAGGGTGTTGTTGATGCTGAGGTGAACCGCCACCTGGAGGGCGAAAACCGACTCGAGGACGAGAAACACCGCGCTGAAGTGATTGAATCCACAGGGAAGTCGCTGCGCACGCAGCTCCTGTTGGATGCGTTGGTGGAGTCTCTCGAAGTGCAGGTCTCCCAAGATGAGCTGACCCAGTACCTGATGCAGTCGGCCAGCCAGTACGGAATGGAGCCAGCCGAATTCATTCAGACTTTGGACAGCAACAACCAGATTCCCTCCATGGTGGGAGAGGTAGCCCGATCGAAGTCTCTTTCTGTCGCCCTAGCGCAGGTCACCGTGACCGACACCAAGGGCAAAAAAGTTGATTTGAGTGTGGTGACCAATTCCGCCATTGATCCGGTGGAAGCCGCTGTTGCCCAGGCTGTCGCCGATACTTCTGACAAAGACGACCACGAGAGCTAAGTCGCACTCTGCCGAGGGCGAACAGGCCCATTGTTCGCAGCCGCGGGCCGGTACTCTCGAGATATCGCTAGAACCCGTGTGAGGAGATCGACACTGTGACGATGGCAGAAAGTATTATGCAGCCCAATGTTTTTGACCGGTTGCTGAGAGACCGCATTATTTGGCTGGGGTCGGAAGTTCGCGACGATAACGCGAACGAGATCGCCGCCAAACTGCTGCTTCTTGCAGCGGAAGACCCTGAGAAAGACATCTATCTCTACATCAACTCTCCCGGTGGTTCCATCACCGCGGGTATGGCTATTTATGACACCATGCAGTTTGTCCCCAACGACATCGTGACCGTCGGTATTGGTATGGCCGCATCTATGGGTCAGTTGCTTTTGACGGCTGGCACTAAAGGGAAGCGCTACATCACCCCCAACGCCCGCGTTCTGCTCCACCAGCCACACGGTGGTTTTGGTGGCACAGCAAGCGACATTCAGACCCAGGCTCACCTAATCAACGACATGAAGAAGCGGTTGGCTCAGATCACCGCCGAAGCGACCGGTAAAACTTTGGAAGAAATCACCAAAGACGGCGATCGCGATCGCTGGTTCTCTGCCGAGGAAGCCCTCGAGTACGGGTTCGTCGATCACATTCGCGCCTCTGCCAGCGGCGTTGTCGGTGGCGGCGGAACCGAGCATGGAAAAAAGAAGTAGGCAAGGAAGAAATGATGAACCTTAACCCCACAGCCCGCCAAGAATTCCCTATGCCCGAAGCCCGCTACATTCTTCCGACCTTTGAAGAGCGCACCAGCTACGGCTTCAAGCGTCAAGACCCCTACGCCAAGCTGTTTGAAGATCGCATTGTCTTTCTTGGCGTGCAGGTTGATGACGCGTCGGCTGATGACGTGATGGCTCAGCTTCTCGTGCTCGAAAGCCAAGATCCTGACCGCGACATCGTGATGTATATCAACTCACCCGGTGGCTCCTTCACCGCGATGACTGCGATTTATGACACGATGCAGTACGTGCGCCCTCAAATCCAAACGGTGGTTCTGGGCCAGGCGGCCTCCGCTGCAGCAGTTATTCTTGCCGGTGGGGAGACAGGGAAGCGTTTGGCTTTGCCAAACGCCCGCATCCTGATCCACCAGCCCATGATGGGCGAAGCGGGTCGCGGCCAGGCCTCAGACATTGAGATTCAGGCAAAAGAGATTGCTCGCCTGCGCGAATGGCTGGAACACACCTTATCTTTTCACTCCAATAAGAGTGTCGAAGAGGTTAACCGCGATATTGATCGCGACAAAATCCTGACCGCTGCAGAGGCATTGGAGTATGGGTTGATTGACCAGGTGCTGAGCACCCGCAAATCCGTGGGTGTAGCAAGCCCCGTAGCGAAGGCGCCCGAAGCGGTCACAGCGGGCTAAGGCTTTGCTTTTCGCGCTCTGGTGATTGCCCGTGCCGCGATGGCCGTTACGACGATGGCAATTCCCGATCCAATCAGCCAGCCGTTGGCGGGGAGCCTCTCTGTTGAGGCCGCTGTCGATGGTGGCAACACTGCACTCGAAGCGCCTTCGTTTTCTTGGGTGTTCTCCCTTGGTGGTTCAACACCACACAAAGGTGGGGTGGAGTATCCGGTCGCCGGGGTGTGAACCCCTGTTGGTGCAAAGGCGATGTCGTAGCTTTCGGACAGGCTGTGGCCATCGGCTGAGACGAATTGGTAGACGATGCTGTACTCACCAGGCTCGCCCAAGGCAATGCTGGTGCTCATTACCCGTTCCGTAATATCGATGCATCCGCCGCCGTAGTAGACACCGTTTGCGTCGAGCAAAACAATCCCGAACCCTCGGCTTTCCCCGCCGAGGTCGAAGAATTCGTCATTGGTCGCAATCGAGATGGTCACCGGACTTTCGGTAATGGTGGAACCGGGCTCTGGGCTGCGCTGTTCCACTACGTTGTGGGCGAAAGCGCTGGAGGATCCGGCGCCAAAAACGATGGTGACAAGCGCGGTGGCGATGACAGCGTGTGTGCGCACCATGACCTTCTTTTTGTGCTCCGCCTCGGAGACTTTCAGTGTATTAGCGCCACGCCTAGGCGGACCTGTGGAATGTCCAAAGCCGCGCGGTGGTGGCGGGTAAGCTCGAAAGACGTTGCTCACCACACTCGGGAGGTTTCCTCATGGCGCGCACAGGTGAAACAGGCGAGCTCCTCAAATGCTCGTTCTGTGGCAAAAGTCAAAAGCAGGTCCAGCAACTTATTGCGGGACCGGGCGTGTATATCTGTGACGAATGTGTCGAGCTGTGTAACGAAATTATTGACGAGCGTCAATCAGAGGGCACCGGCGAGGTCATGGCTGATTTTGATCTGCCCAAACCCAAAGAGATCTATGGCTTCCTCGGGGAATACGTTATTGGTCAGGATGACGCCAAGAAGGCTTTGTCCGTTGCTGTTTATAACCACTACAAGCGCATTCGCGCCAGCAGCGTTCCCCACGCGGTGGATGACAATGACGATGTGGATGTGCAAAAAAGCAACATTTTGCTCATTGGTCCCACGGGATGTGGCAAGACATATCTTGCCCAAACACTTGCCAAAAAACTGAACGTACCCTTTGCTGTGGCCGATGCCACAGCGCTCACTGAGGCCGGCTACGTGGGCGAGGATGTTGAAAACATTTTGCTGAAGCTGCTGCAGGCCGCTGATTACGATGTGAAGCGCGCCGAAACAGGGATCATCTATATCGACGAAATAGACAAGATCGCCCGCAAAGCAGAAAACCCTTCCATCACCCGCGATGTGTCCGGCGAAGGCGTGCAGCAGGCTTTGCTAAAAATCTTGGAAGGAACCGTTGCCGCGGTTCCCCCGCAGGGCGGGCGCAAGCACCCGCAACAAGAATTCATTCAGATTGACACGACCAACGTGCTCTTCATCGTTGCGGGAGCATTTGCGGGACTGGAAGAAATTATCTCCCAGCGCGTTGGCCGCCACGGAATCGGTTTCGGTGCCCCCCTGCACAGCAAAAACCGCACCGAAAATCTTTACAGCCAAGTGTTACCCGAAGATCTTCACAAATATGGGTTGATCCCCGAGTTCATTGGTCGGCTCCCTGTGGTGACCACGGTGTCACCACTGGATCAAACCGCGCTGATTGACATTTTGACGGGGCCAAAAAATGCGTTAGTCAAGCAGTATCAACGCATGTTCAGCCTCGATGGGGTGGAGCTCGAGTTTGACGAGGACGCACTGGAAGAAATTGCCAATCTTGCGGGAGAGCGCAACACGGGGGCCCGCGGTCTGCGGGCAATCTTGGAAGAAGTGTTGGGCCCGGTCATGTTTGAGGTGCCCTCCTCTGACGAGGTGGAACGAGTGATCATCACCAAAGAAGCCGTGCTGCGAAGTGCACCGCCCACCATGGTGGCTAAAGCGCCGCAGCGGCGAGAAAAGTCTGCCTAGCTTCTAACCCCGAACGACGGTCCCGTTATCCAATGTGGCAACCGGCCGGCGTTCCAGCCACGTCAGTGTCCATCGCAATGTGCTCTCCTCGGGGGTGAGCTCCGCTTCCACCTGGCGCAGATGAGATGCGAAATCGTCAGAGACTCCGCGTGGTGTTTCGCCTTGAGAAAATCTACTTCCTACCTGCATCAGCGCTTCGCCTCGATTTCTTGTTCATACACAACCCAGGAGGTCCGGGTCGCAAGGGTGTCGTAGAGTCTCTGGGCTTGCGCATTATCTGCATCCGTAATCCAGCGCAGAAGACCCCCGCCGTTTTCTCCAACAAAGCCTTTCAGCGCACCAATGATGGCGGTGGCAACACCACGGCCCCGTGCGTCGGGAGAGGTGAAAAGGTCGTCCAAAAACCACGACGACCCGGCTGCGAAGGTGTCCTCTTGGTGTCGCAGGTGAGCAATACCGAGAAGCGTGTCCCCATCGTGTGCGACCCAGCCAGAGACCGAATGAGTGTCATCCATCAGCCAGTTCCACACACCTGAGAGAGCATCATCGTCAAAGGACTGGCCATAAAACACGCCGTAGGCGAGAAAGAGCTCGCGCCACTGACTCTCATCAGCGCTTTCTGCAGGGCGAACGGTGAACGGTGGAGTGTCACTGGTCATCGGTTGCCTGCAGTGCCACATCGCGCAAGTCGATGGTGTCAGATGTTTCCCACACAAGTTCCCGAATTTTTCCGACGGCTTTGAGGTCGCCTTCGGCGCTTCGAAGCAGTGCTGGTGCGAACAGGGTGGCGCTCGTCATTTCTGTTTTTTGCGCAACTTTGTGATCAGTTTTTGCTCGACGAATGGTGATGAGCGCTTGGCTAGCGAGGTTGAGGAGACCTTCGTAGGCGACAGCTTCTGTGGCGAAGGTGATCTCCTCAGGCACTGGCCAGGGGGAGCGGTGGATGCTGTCTTCGTGGGTCCACGACCATGCTTCCTCGGTGGCAAAGGGGATGACCGGGGCCAGCAGGCGCAGGAACACTTCGAGCGACTGGCGCAGGGTGGCAACAGCACTGATGCGCGATTGACCCTCGCCCGTGTATGCCCGTTCTTTGACCAGTTCTAAGTAGTCATCGGTGAAAGTCCAAAATAGTGTCTCAGTGACTTCAAGCGCTTTGGCGTGGTCAAAGTTTTCATATGCCTGGCCTGCCTGGGCCACCACTGCGCGCAGCTTTGCGAGCATGTCGCAGTCGAGGGGTTCGGTCACCTCCCCGGGATCAGCGTCGAACCCGTAGACAAATTTGGCGGCGTTCAATACTTTGATAGCCAGCCTGCGGCCGATCTTGATTTGCTTCGGGTTTTGCGGATCAAAAGCAGCGTCGGTGCCCAAACGAGATGATGCGGCCCAGTACCTGACGGCATCGGAGCCGTGATCATCCAGCATGCCCTGGGGGGTGACCACATTGCCTTTGGATTTCGACATTTTCTTGCGGTCAGGATCGACAATGAAACCCGATATTCCGGCGTTCTTCCACGGCAGCGTGCCGTGTTCGAGCTCGGCTCGCAATACGGTACTAAACAGCCAGGTGCGAATAATGTCTTGGCCCTGCGAGCGCAGGTCGTAGGGGAACACCAGTTCAAACAGTTCCGGGTCCGCCCCCCAGCCGCCCGCCAACTGCGGAGTCAAACTACTGGTCGCCCAGGTGTCCATAATGTCGAGCTCGCCCACAAACCCATCGGGTGCTCCACGCTGATCTCCGCTAAAGCCTGGTGGGGCCTGGGATGAGGGATCCACGGGCAAGGTGGCCAAATCGGGAACGATGACCTCACCCTCGAGCGGTGCACCGTCACCGTCGAGTGGATACCAGAGGGGAATGGGAACCCCAAAGAATCGCTGGCGGGAGATCAACCAGTCACCGGAGAGGCCATTCACCCAGTTTTCGTAGCGAACGCGCATGAATTCGGGGTGGAAAGCAACCTGTTTCCCGCGCTCTAGGAGACGCGTGCGGAGTTCTTCATCTTTGGCGCCATTGGCGATATACCACTGTCTTGTGGTCACGATTTCGAGAGGTTTATCCCCTTTTTCAAAAAACTTGACGGGGTGGACCATCGCTTCCGGCGCGCCCAGGAGATCGCCGCTGGCGATCAACATCTCCACCATGGCCGCTTTTGCGCTGAAGACTGTTTTGCCGGCAAGTGCTTCGTAGCTTTCGATGGCTTGGGCGCTGCTTATCCACTCGGGTGTTTCAGACAGGATGCGACCATCTTTGCCGAGGATGGGGCGGGTATCCAGTGACAGTTCCCGCCACCACACCACGTCGGTGACATCACCGAATGTGCAGACCATCGCTATGCCGGTGCCTTTATCTTGCTGGGCAAGGTGGTGGGGAAGAATCGTCACCTCAACACCAAACAGCGGCGAGGTGACGGTGGTGCCAAACAGCGGTTGGTAGCGCTCGTCATCCGGGTGGGCGACAAGGGCAACGCAGGCGGCAATGAGTTCGGGCCGCGTGGTCACAATGGTGACGTTTTCCCCACCATCGGTGCCGTGGAAAGCTACCCGGTGATACGCCGAGGGGGCTTCGCGGTCTTCCAGCTCTGCCTGGGCCACAGCCGTGCGAAAAGTGATGTCCCACAGGGTGGGGGCATCCGCCCGGTACGCTTCGCCACGTTCCAGGTTGGCTAAAAACGCGCGCTGGGCGACGCGCTGGGAGTGATCGTCAATAGTGCGATAGGTCAATGACCAGTCAACGCTGAGTCCTAGCGTTCGCCACAAGTCTTCAAACTGTTTTTCGTCCTCCAGGGTGAGCTTTTCACACAGTTCGACGAAGTTTCTGCGACTAATGGGCGTTTGCTCTCCTGATGTGGACCCATCGGTCGAGGCGCCTGCCTCCAGGGGAGGGATAAAGCCTTCGGTGTAGGGCAGCGAAGGGTCGCAGCGCACGCCGTAGTAGTTTTGGACCCGCCTTTCGGTCGGCAAACCGTTGTCATCCCAGCCCATGGGGTAGAAAATTTCTTTGCCCCGCATGCGGTGATAGCGCGCTTGCACATCCATGTGGGTGTAGCTAAACACGTGGCCAATGTGCAGACTGCCCGAAGCTGTAGGGGGAGGGGTGTCAATGGCGAAAACATGGTCTTTACCTTTGGCCAGTGCCGTTTCGCGATCGAAGCGATAGGTGCCCTGGTTTTCCCACCGTGCTCCCCACGCGGTTTCCAGGCCTTCAAGAACGGGCTTGTCTGGCATTGAACCCATCAAGGGGGCACCTGCTTCGCTATCGGCGACACCGTGTCCAAGGTGCCTAAATGTGAGTGTTACCCCATGGTACAAAACAAACCTGGCCTTCGGGCACGTGCAGGTGAGTGTCAGATAACGGACACGGCCGTGGTGCGCTCGGCGTTCCTGGTGGGAACCAGCCGCTGAGTGGTGAATTTTTGTACTGCGTCTATTTAATGTACGCTGAGGTTCTGCCTTGTCCACACTCTCCGAAAGTGAACGCATGAACCTGCACCCCTTTGCCCCGAAAAAACTGGCAGCACTCGTTGCTGCTGCCGCTTTTGTGCTCACTCTGGGCGCCTGCGCCGCCGAGCCCGCAGCGACAGAGCCTGCGACGGAAGAATCCGCCACGGCCGAGCGCACCATCACCTTCGCTATTGAAGGGGCAAACCTCAGCGCAGGTCACATGGACATTCACTCCAGCCAGCTGGATGTCGCATCGTTGGTGTTGCGAAACTCCTTCGATTCTCTGGTTTCCCAGGATGCAACCGGAGAGTTCGTTCCCTGGTTGGCAGAGTCTTGGACGATTTCTGAGGACGGACTTCGCTATACGTTCCAACTGCGCGAGGACGTCACCTTCCACGACGGAGAGGCTTTCAACGCCGAGGCCGTAAAAGTCAACTTTGACCATGTTGTCGACCCGAACACCGCTTCAGCGCAGGCAGCAAGTTTGATCGGGTATGCCGAAGGCGGCGGGTATTACATCGACACCGAAGTGGTGGGGGAATTCGAAGTTGCCGTGAACTTCTCTCAGCCCTATGCGCCCTTCCTGCAGGGGGTCAGCTTGCCGCAGCTGGGGTTTTATTCGCCACTGGTGCTGGAAGACCACGCTGATGATCTGAAAGCCGGAGGGCCCGGCATCACGGTGGGAACAGGCCCCTTCATCTTGAGTGAATACACCCCCGACCAAGAACTGGTCTTCACCGCCAATCCTGACTACGCCTGGCCACCACAGGGTTCAGCCCATCAGGGCGCCGCCGCGTCGGACACTCTAATTATTCGCATCCTGCCTGAGGCTGCATCGCGTGTAGGAGCAATCACCAGTGGTGGGGCCGATGTCGCCGCCGACTTCACTCCGAACATGGCTGCCCAGCTAGGAGACGACGTCACGGTGAACTCGATCGAGATGCCGGGACTTCCCTACTCGCTGTATCTCAACGAGGAACGGGGAGTGTTTTCTGACCCGCTGGTTCGCGAAGCCTTCAGCATTGGTGTGGATGCACAATCCGCGATCGACAGTATTTACCTGGGCCAGTTCACGCGGGCCTGGAGCATCCTTGGCCCCACAACGCCAAACTCCTACGACGCTTCACTGGAGGCCACCTGGCCGTTTAATCCCGACAAGGCTAACGCCCTGCTGGACGAGGCCGGGTGGACCGAGCGAGACGCTGAGGGCTACCGACTCAAAGATGGCACGCGCCTCAGCGCGCGATGGATTGCGTGGACACCGGTACCCGATGACCGTGCAAGCCTCGCCGATTTCCTTCAGTCGGACCTGAAAAACATCGGCTTTGAACTGGTGCGCGACGTGCTGGAGCCTGCCCAATACAACGAGGCCTACGGGCCCCGTGATTTCGATGTGACCGACTGGGCGTTTTCTAGCCCCGATGCCGATGTGCTGCGCAGTCACTTGCAAACGGGGGGCTTCCAGACAGTGTCTCCCGTGACAAAGCCTGAGGTTGACGCGTGGCTGGATGATGCTGTTGCCACTAGTGACCCTGCTGTGCGCGAGAAGCTCTATGGAAACATCCAGCAGTGGAACGCCAAGCAGGTGCTGATTGTTCCCCTGTTTGTGCCCTCGGAAATTACCGTGGCACGTGACGGGGTGACCGGGCTCACCTTCGATCTCTACGGCAGGGCATCCTTCTACGGCGCCACGGTGACGGACTAAGCGGCAACACGCGGATGACCTCCGTCCGACGCTCACCTAGCCGGGGTGCCAGGAGCTCCCCGGCTAGGCGTCTTGTCGTGGGAAGTGCAGTGCGTCTTGGCGGTGTGCTGTTGGTGGTGTGGGGTGCAGCCACGGCCGGCTTCATTGCTCTGCGGTTGATTCCGGGAGACCCCGTCGATGTGATGCTGGGGGTTCATGCACGGGTCGGTGAAGAAGTTCGCGCTCAAATCCGAGAAGATTGGGGCCTTGATCAGCCACCACTGGTGCAATACCTGAGCTATCTTGGCCGTCTGCTGCAGGGAGATCTGGGTCAGTCGTATCAATTGCGCTCGAACGTGACCGACGTGATCGGTGGCCAGGCATTGCCCACCGTGCAACTCACCTCACTGGCGCTACTGTTTGCCCTGGTGCTGGCACTTGCTGCTGCGCTCCTTGCACGCGGGCCACTGGCACAGCGGATTGTGTCTTTAGTCGAACTGCTGGTGATTTCGTCGCCAACATTTTGGATTGGCCTCGTCTTGCTGGCGGTGTTCTCTTTCCAGTTGGGGTGGTTTCCTGTGACGGCAAGCGAAGGTTTTGCCTCTCTCGTCCTCCCGGCGCTCACACTGGCCCTTCCTGTTGCCGGAATCATTAGCCAGGTGCTGCGCCAGGGGCTTGATGATGCTGAAGCTCAGCACTTTGCTACCACCGCGCGCGCCAGGGGAGTCAGCCGCGCTGGGCTCGTCCTCCGGCACAGCTTTCGTCATGCTGGGGCGGACAGTCTTACTCTCACCGGATACCTGGTGGGATCCCTTCTGGGTGGTGCTGTGCTGGTTGAAACGGTGTTCGCCCGCCAAGGACTCGGTGGCGTCGCAATTAGAGCCATTATCGGACGCGATATCCCGGTGGTGCTTGGCATCATCGTGGTGGCAGCCATCGTCTTTGCCCTCATCAACCTGATTGTTGATTTGACTTACCGCGTGCTCGACCC
>Ga0105054_10002222_pt1 | contig 31193 bp, 24 predicted proteins | sample BON02_FD_78091 | JGI IMG/M metagenome (GOLD analysis project Ga0105054, IMG submission 78091) | Freshwater microbial communities from Lake Bonney liftoff mats and glacier meltwater in Antarctica - BON-02 (megahit assembly) | ecosystem: Environmental > Aquatic > Freshwater > Ice > Glacier...
AGCGCCACATGAGCACATCAAAGCGCCGCGCCGCATCAGCACATCAAAGCGCAGCGCCACATTAGCACATCAAAGCGCAGCGCCACATTAGCACATCAAAGCGCAGCGCCGCATCAGCACATCAAAGCGCAGCGCCACATCAGCACATCAAAGCGCAGCGCCGCATCAGCACATCAAAGCGCAGCGCCACATTAGCACATCAAAGCGCAGCGCCACATTAGCACATTAATCCTACCTTATTTTAATTACCGGAAGCATTATATCAGCAAGGAGCACAACGCAGATGCACCAGCGGGGTAGTTTTAGGGCAACAAAAAAGGGACCGCTTGCGCGGCCCCTAAACCCAACTAAACTAATCCTACGCTACTATCCGCCGGGTAAAACCCTAAACCCTGATTGGCGGTGCAGGTTAGTTATGTATTGAAACAACTCAAAGGTAGAGGTGGTTTCATTCCGGCTTAAAATAATTAGATGAAACCCGCTGATTCTCCGACGAATGCGATTGGACGCTTTAGTTGTCGGCTTCGCTGGCGCCGGAGCGGTCGAGCAACCGGCTATCGATTTGTTTGGTGCCTTTGGCACCCAGTTCCCGCAAGCGTTCGGTTTTGCGGACCAGGTTGTCTTTGCCCTCGGTGAGCTTTTTCATGGTCTCTTCGTAGGTACGTTTAGTGGTGTCGAGCTGACTTCCTACTTTGACGAGGTCGTTGGTGAAGTCGACAAATTTATCGTATAAATTTGCGGCTTGACGGGCGATTTCTTGGGCGTTCTGGTTTTGTTTTTCCTGTTGCCAAAGGCTGGCGATGGTGCGTAAGGTAGCCAATAGGGTTGAGGTGCTCACCAATACAATATTGCGGTCGAAGGCGTCACCGAATAGCTCATTGTCGTGTTGTACGGCAAGATTAAAGGCGGGTTCGATGGGAACAAACAGCAGCACAAAATCGGGACTGCCATGGCCATGCAGTTGTTCGTATTTTTTATCGCTGAGCTGTTTGATATGAGCACGGAGGGAGAGCAAATGCCGCTTTAAAGCCAATTCCCGTTCTCTGTCGTCCACCGCGCTGCTATAACGTTCGTAATCTATGAGCGATACTTTGCTATCGATGATGAGGAATTTCTGGTCGGGGAGCAGTATGGTGATATCGGGTTGTAAGCGGCGGCCTTCTTCGGTAGTAAACGATTCTTGTACGCGGTACTCTTGGTCGCGGGTGAGGCCGCTACGTTCAAGTATCCGTTCCAAAATCACTTCGCCCCAATTGCCTTGGGTTTTGTTTTCGCCTTTCAGGGCTCGGGTGAGATTTCGTGCCTCTTCGCTCATGTTTTGGTTGAGCTCTTTGAGGTTTTTGAGTTCGTTGAAGAGGCTAGCGTGTTTTTCCAGAGATTCTTTGTGGGTAGTATCAACTTTCTGCTCAAAATCTTTCAAACGTTCCCGCAGCGGCGATAATATCAGCTCCATCTGCTGCTGGTTTTGTTCGTTAAAACGTTTGCTTTTGTCTTCGAGCAATTCGTTGGCGATGGCCTTAAATTCCAGGGTGAATTTCTCCCGTATTTCGGCCATTTCTTGCTGTTGGTTGGCCAGTTTTTCTTGTTGGAAACGGAGATTGGCTTCGAGTGTGCTGTTGGTGCTGTTGAGCGCCATAAGCTGTTGCTCTCGCTGCCGTTGATCGGCATCGAGTTTGCTTTTTTCGACTTCGAGTGTATTGATGCGGCTTTCGGCGATGCCTTTTTGGGTGAGCAGTTGTTGTAATTCAGCCGCTTGCGGGAAGGGCCTGGCTTTGAGATACAGCCAGCTAAGCACTACACCTATCGCCAAACCAGCGGTTAGTGGCAGCCATTCCATCAGCGGAATAAATAAATTTGGCCCGACTTATAGGTGAACACGCGTTCCACATTGGTGAAATAGCGTACTACATATTGGTAGTACCCTTCTTCTGAATTCACCCCATTGTAGGTGCCGTCCCAGCCTGCATTCACATCGCTGGAATAAAAAAGCTGCTGTCCCCAACGGTTGTATATGATGAACTCATAGCCCTGATCTACCGAAGTAGTTGCGGGTTGGAAAATATCGTTTAAGCCGTCCTTATTTGGTGTAAAGGCCGAAGGCACATCTACCCGCGTTGGACAGAGCCGTTGCACGGGAATGGTATCAAACACCGTACAACCTGCTGCTGTGGTGATGGCCACGGCATAGGTGCCGGTATCGAGAACGGTAATGCTGGCCGTGGTTTCACCCGTCGACCAAATAAAGGCCACGCCAAAAGCAGAAGCGTCAATAATTAGGGGTCCCACCTCGGGACACATAAAGGTGTCATTCATCACATTCACTGTCGTAATGCTATCGCGGAACACGATAATAGTATCGGTATCTACACAGCCCCGGAAGCTGGCTGTGACATAAAAAGTATCTGGCAAGGTTACCGTGATGGTTTGGGTGGTCGCACCCGTCGACCAGAGATACGTTGCCCCAGGATTTTCGGCATCCAGCTCGATGCTCGAGCCAAAGCACAACAATTGATCTGGTCCTAAGTCTACCTCTACTGGGCTGGTATTCACCTGCACATAAACGCTGTCTTCGCCATCGCAGCTGCCATTGTTTACAAAGAGGCGGTGCCAGCCTGTTGTGGTGGCTGCAAAATTGGGCAGGGTATCGTTGGGCGAAGGTATCCAAGCACCTGGGCTGCCGGTAAACCATTGGTAATTGCCCTGACCGAGATTGGAGCCGATAAAGACGGTATCATTCAAACAAACGAATGCGGTATCGTTGCCTAAGTTTACGGGCAAATTGATGCCGATGGTGACTGTTTTGGTGATGGAGTCGCTCACGCCACAACCCCGATCGACCACAAGTTTTACGCTGTAGGTGCCTGCAGCGGGATATACGTGACTCGGGTGGCGCAATGTAGAGGTAGCTGTTCCGGCATTGGCCAAGTTAAAATCCCAGCGCCAGCTGATGGCGTTGCTGAGCGATGAATCGCGGAACTGCATGGGGTTACCAATACACACAAAATCGTTGGTGAAATTGGCCACAAAAGGCAGGCTAAATTCGTTGTCGATGAAGTTGGGCAGCCCCTGGCGGGTGGTCGCACTCGGAATTTGCAGTACGCTGTCGACATAATTTGCTGTAGGCCCAAAACCATTAGGGGTAACGATGGCATTTAAGCCGTCGCGGAACTCTTGTGCGACATACATGCGGCCATCTGGAGCGTTTTGCAAGGCGCCAAATTTGGAGCGGTCCACGGTTTCGCGGCGTGCTTTTACGAGGGTTTTGGTGGTCGCAGGATTATCGGCGAGCAAATCAAAACTCCATAAGGTGTTGTACGGCCGGTTGTTGGTGCCCTGCAAGGAATCGCGGGAGGCTGTAATATATAATTTTGCGTTATCGGGAGAGAAAGAAACACCGTACGCACCGCTAGAGGCAGGTAAAACGATTGGGTCAGACAAAATGCCCGTAGCCTTGTCAAATCGGAAGAGTTCGGTCAGGCTACCATTCTGTTGGTTGGTGGCCAACGCCAGTCGGCAGCCGTCGGGCGAAAACTTCATATAACCTTTGTTCGACCTTGCATTCAAAGAATTGGGGAAAGGATGACTGCTTCCAATGGTTTGCAGGGTGATCGCTTGAACGCCTGTTGGTGTCACCAAAAAGCGGTAAAACTGCGCGGTGCTCACAAAATGACCCATTACCCAATAATCGGTACCGTTACAATGTTTGGTAGCTGTTAGTTTTTCGGACAAAGCATTGGTCGGAAAACCAAAAATTACCGACAAGTTTTTCTGGCCAACAACTACGCCACCTAAACCACCATTTAAGTTCATATCGATGACAGAATACTGCAAACCCGCTGAATCGAGGGTATTGGTGAGGGTAAAGAGTATGTATCGATTGGCTTGGCCCGGAAAAGGCACCACGAGACTACTTTGTGTCGTGGTTTGTTTGCCGGTGAGCGCGGTTCCATTTTGGAGATTTGCGTTATTTGCACCCCAAACTTGCTCTCCATTCGAATAAAAAAGAATGCTGCCAGTTGTGGGGTCGGTTACCGCCACGCTGCCTTCAAAAGACGTTAAGGTGCTGCCGCTTTGACCGATGGCGCCGCCCGGGGTAAATTCAATACGACCGAGTTGACCAAAACGCCAGTCTTTAGAGTAGGACTGGCCAAAGCCCAGCGTACTGACGAAGAATAAGATTAAAACGAGCTTAAAGCGTAGCTGCATGCAGTTTTGACAACAGTGTGAACTCCTAAAGGTACAGAGTTTTTGTCATAGAAAAGCAGTGTAAATCAGGGCTGCGCCTTGATGCGTGCTTCTATGGCCGAAGTAGAATAGCCGCTCACGAGCGGAATGGTTTCGACTTTACCGCCAAGGGCGAGCACTTCTGGTCCGCCAACAATTTGATCTACGCTGTAGTCGGCTCCCTTTACCAAAATATCGGGTTGTACACTTTTGATTAGCTGGAGAGGCGTGGGTTCGTCGAACAAAACAACGGCGGCTACGCAAGCCAGCGATGCGAGTAGATGTAATCGTGATTTTTCGTCTTGTACGGGCCGGTGTTCTCCTTTTAATCTCCGTGTTGAAGCATCTGTATTTACGCCGATGACCAATACATCGCCTAAATCGGCCGCCCGGTTCAGGTAATCTATATGTCCAAGGTGGAGGATATCGAAACAGCCGTTGGTGAAGACGATTTTTTTACCTTCCTCTCTCCAGGCCTGCACTTGGGTGAGCAGGCTGGCTTTGTCGCGTATTTTATGTTCAGCTGAGCTTCTGTATCCCATGGTTGCGTTTTTTGAGGAAAAGCCATAACATCGAAACCAAACCTACGACAATTACCAAGAGGGTTTGCGCGGCATGGGTGAGTGTAGCGAAACTCAGTGCATCTGCCCCGCTGATATTTCTACCTGGCAAAACTTCAAGTAGTTTGCTGATAACGGCATGGTAAGCGCCAATGCCGCCTTGAACTGGGGCCACCATGCCAAAACTTCCGCTTACGAGTATAAGTAGTCCTTCATTCGGATTTAGCATGCTCGTGGTGTCGAAAGCAAAAACACAGAGGTAGGTCATGAGGTAATACCCTGCCCAAATGCCTATGGTATACAACCAAAACAACAGGGGTTTGCGCAGGGCGGTGATGGATTTGAAGCCGGCGAGTATGCCACGCGCAAATCCGCGTACTTTAATAAGCCAGGGGTAGTCGAGGTGGCGAATGGTGTTAAAATAATACCATAAAATGGCCAAGCCGAATACCAATAAACCGGCCACCCAGTAGTACCACGCCAAACCAAGCGGTTCGAGTGCAGTCAAGCCGTTGAGTATCTTGAACATCGGGCCTTTTAGCAAATCGAAATTCAGCAATACGGTGAAGCCCGTTATGACGATCAGCATCAATAAGTCGATGGCTCGCTCAATAATTACGGTTCCGATTATGCCATTCACAGGCAGTTTGCTGTGGCGGGCAATGGCACCACAACGGGTTACTTCGCCCATACGTGGGAATGCCAGATTGGCGAGGTAGCCAAACATGACGGCATGAAAAGCAACGGCATTCGAGGCGGTTTCGCCGAGCGGCTCCATGAGCATGGTCCACCGTTTGGCACGCAGCCAATGACTTAGCAAGGCTGCTGCACTCGAGGCGACTATCCAACCGTAATGGGCGTTGGCGAGGGTGTTTTTGATGGCTGTGCTGTCCTGTCCACGGAAAACGAAATACAAGATAACTACACCCACTACCAACGGCAGGGCGAATTGTAGGGTCTTCTTCAGCCAGCCAGGCATGCCTTAAAGTACTAGTTTGTTGTCTGCGTCGGGGAATACCAACGCGGGTTTGAAACTTTTGGCAGCTTCAAAATCCATGGTGGCATAAGAAATAATGATGAGTATGTCGCCCACGGCGACTTTTCGCGCGGCGGGACCGTTCATACAAATGGTACCGCTATTGCGCTCCCCTTTAATCACGTAGGTCTCTAGCCGTTCCCCATTGTTGATGTTTACTACCTGCACCTTTTCGTTTTCGATGATGTTGGCAGCCTCCATCAAATTTTCGTCGATGGTGATGCTGCCCACATAATGTAATTCGGCTTGTGTAACCCGTACCCGGTGAAGTTTAGACTTCAAAACTTGAATCTGCATGCTTGGTAAATTTCGGCGCAAAGTTACGTAAAGAGATAATCATTATCGATTAACCGGATGTCGGCAACCCACGCAGCGACTAAAACCCATACTGCGGGCTGTTTGTTCCAGTTGGTGATGGGTGCCAGACTATGTGGATGTACAAATTGAAAATATTCAGGTTCGATGAGCGGGTCTTTGTCCAGTTCCACTTTAGCCCAACTTACTAGGTCGGCCGGGCTATAGCGAGGGTAGATGGCGCGGCACTGCTGTAAAACACGGTGTAAGTTGATGGCCGATTCCCGTCCTTCGGCAGATAGGCGCTGGTTGCGGCTGCTCCGTGCCAATCCGCTTGCTTCGCGGTCGGTGGGGCAGACAATCACGGCTGTTTTTTGCGCCCAACCCATTTGCCGGATCAGGTCGGTGATGACTATACACTGCTGGTAGTCTTTTTGCCCGAGGTAGAGGCGATTCGGCTCGACATTCCGCAACAATTTATTTACCACCTGGCCTACTCCTTTGAAGTGCCCAGGCCGGAATTCACCTTCGAAGATGGTTTCGAGTTTGCCAAAACCATAACTCAGGGGTATTTCGTTGGCGGGATAAATTTCAGCTACCGTTGGTACAAAAAGTATATCGCAACCCACACTTTCGAGCAGGGCGATGTCTTCGGGCAAAGTCCGTGGGTAGGCGGCCAAGTCAGCTGGGTCGTTGAACTGGGTGGGGTTGACAAAAATACTGCAAACAACCTGTTCATTGTCGGTCTTTGCCCGTTCAATCAAGGAAAGATGGCCGGCATGTAAGGCCCCCATTGTGGGCACAAATCCGATTTGTTGTCCTTGCGAACGAAGCTGTTGGAGCTGTCGCTTAAGTGGGCTGGCTTGATGAAAAATGATCACGTCAGGAGGCGCAGTATAGGGTCAGAAAACGCGGATTTCGGGTAAATGTAAACTGATTTCACTTTAATGACAGAATTTTTCTATATTTTTGTAATTCATTTCTGTCTGAAACAGGTGTTTATTTCGTCATTATGGATAGGAAAACCCGGATCCTTTTTGTTGCACATGAGATGCAACCTTACGTTAATCTTTCTGAAATCGCCGACTTGGCCCTTGAACTCCCTAAAGCTATGCAAGAAAAAGGCATGGAAATTAGGGTACTCATGCCGCGTTATGGCTGCATCAACGAGCGTCGTCACCGCCTCCATGAAGTGGTACGTCTCTCGGGCATAAATATTGTCATTGGCGACAACGACAATCCTTTGATCATCAAGGTAGCCTCTTTGCCACAGGCCAAAATGCAGGTTTATTTTCTCGACAATGAAGACTATTTCCAGCGTAAATATATTTTGCGTGATGAAAACGAGAAGTTCTTCGATGATAACCACGAGCGTATGATCTTTTTCAATAAAGGTGTGCTCGAGACCGTGCTCAAACTCGGTTGGTCGCCCGATATTATTTATTGTAGCGGCTGGATGACTTCCCTCATCCCCGTTTATCTCAAAAAATTCTACAACCAAACGCCAGTCTTCAAAGACAGCAAGGTGATTTTTGGCGTGCATGGCACCCAGTTTAATGAAGTTTTCCCGTCCGATTTTGTTTCAAAAGCGACGATAGAAGATGTTGACAAGGAAGCCTTGGCCCATTTTGAAGGTGGTGATGTAAGTAGCCTGTACAAAGGTGGTGCGGCTTACGCCGATGCTATCACTATCAATACAACCGATATAGATAGCGATGTGCGGAGCTTCATTGAGCAGCTCGACAAACCTGTATTAGAAAATACGGTTGCTGATGAACAAGTTGAGGCACATTATGCGTTCTATCAAAAATTATTAGCTGCCCAGCCTGTTTTGGTATGATCAAAAGCTTTCGTTTAGCTACTGTAGCGCTGTTTTTTGCAGCGCTTTTTTCTTCTTGTAATGAGGAAGGCTCTTTAGGATTAGATTTATTACCCAATGTGGATGGCGTGGGCGTTTTTCGCCTCGATACCTTTTCGGTGGTCACCTATACGGTGGATGAAGACAGCGTAGAATCGCAGTTCCCTTCGCGTAAGGCCTTTGGGGTGATCAACGATCCAGTATTCGGCAGGGCCGAAGCGATTAGCTATTTTCAGACGTTGCTTACCACCGAAAATGTGGATTTGGGTCAAAATGTAACGGCCGATTCCCTGGTATTGTCGTTAGCGATTGACACTTATGTGGGAGACACTACCCAAGCCATCACCATTAAAATATATGAATTGGATGAAAGTATGTCTGTTGACTCGACCTACTTCACCAACCGGCGGTTGAATGTAAAGCCAACGCCTTTGGCCAGCTATTCCTATTTACCCCGACCAAAATCGCGGGTAAGTGCGAGTGAGCCTTTACTTGCGGGTGGAGATACGATGATTGAATATCAGCCGATTATTCGTATTCCATTGAGCGCCGAATTGGCGCAGCGGGTTTTGGCAGCATCTGGTACGGCTGATTTGGCGAATAATGCCAATTTCCTTAACTTTTTTAAAGGAATTGCCATCACTGCTGAGGTTGCAGGTGCCCAGCCGGGCATCATGTTGAATATTATCCCACGTTCGGTATTGAATGGCATGTTCCTCTATTACCGCAACGATACCATCCGCCGCCGTTTTGATATGGTAGGCCGTGGTGACATTGCTTATTTTAACAGCTTCCGTTTTGATTATACAGGAACGCCTTTGGCAACAGCCATCGGTAATACGAGTCCGTTGATTGAAGAAAATTATGTTCAGGCCGGAACAGGGGTCAAAATCCGAGTGGATTTCCCGTATCTCAAAAAACTAATCGAAAATTTTGATGTAGCCATCAATAAGGCCGATTTGGTTTTCACCGTGGTACCGGGTAGTAATACCGACTTGGCACCGGCGCCTACGCGCATGTTTTTACTGCCTAGTGATTCGCTGAATGCAAACTTACCAAATGCTATGCCCGATTTGCTTGAGCGGTATTACGGCGGAGCCCTGGAGGATGGGAAGTATACTTTTGGTATTACCCGTTATGTCCAGCTGCAGTTGGCATCCACCCGGCCAGATTATGGCCTGCGTTTAATACCGTTAAATACTGTGTCGACGGTTAACCGAGCCATCATCGCCTCGTCCAATCATACGAATCCGTTGTATCGACCCCGACTCATACTTACATTTACAAAGTTAAAGTAACCATATCATGTGTGGAATTGTAGCCTATATCGGCAATCAGCAAGCAGCGCCTATACTTATAAAGGGATTAAAAAGACTCGAATACCGTGGTTACGACAGTTCTGGAATTGCCATTTTAGATGAGGGGAAGATTAAAACCTATAAAAAGGCGGGCAAAGTCGCGGCTATGGAAAAGCTGGCAATGTCCAGCGATCATGAAGGAACTATCGGCATCGGGCACACCCGTTGGGCTACCCATGGCGAGCCGAACGATGAAAATGCACACCCGCACTTCGGTCAGAATGAATTGTTGGCCTTGGTGCACAACGGCATTATCGAAAACTACGCCGCCATTAAAGCACAGCTAGAAAGCAAAGGCCATACTTTTCTCAGCCAAACCGATACCGAAGTATTGGTTCACCTGATAGAAGATATCTATACCCACGAAAAAGTAGCTTTCGACGAAGCTGTTCGTTTAGCATTGAATCAGGTACATGGTGCATTTGCCATTGTGGTTATCTCACGTCAGGAGCCGGAGATGTTGGTTGCAGCGCGCAAAGGTTCGCCTTTGGTGGTGGGTGTTGGCAACAACGAATTCCTGATGGCCTCCGATGCATCACCTATAATTGAGTATACCAAATCGGTCGTTTATCTGAACGATAGCGAGATGGCCATCATTAAAAACCGCACTTTATCTATCAAAACCATCACCAATGAAGCCAAGCCTGCTTATGTGCAGGAATTGGATTTGCAGTTGGAGATGATTGAAAAAGGGGGTTTCGAGCACTTTATGCTCAAAGAAATTTACGAGCAGCCAAGATCTATTTTTGATTCGATGCGGGGTCGTATTGATTCAAAAACGGGCCACATCCACATGGGCGGTTTGCTGGAGTACCAGCACAAACTCATGAATGCGAAACGTATTTTGGTCATCGCCTGTGGTACTTCTTGGCATGCCGGATTGGTAGCAGAATACCTCATAGAAGATTTCGCGCGCATACCTGTAGAGGTTGAATATGCATCGGAATTCCGATACCGCGATCCAGTTATCTTGAACGACGATATCGTTATTGCTATCTCCCAGTCGGGCGAAACAGCAGATACGCTGGCAGCCATTGAATTGGCGAAGTCGAAAGGTGCAACAGTACTTGGCGTATGTAATGTAGTTGGCTCGAGCATACCGCGTGCTACCCATTCGGGTGCTTATACCCATGCCGGCCCAGAGATTGGTGTGGCATCTACCAAGGCGTTTACTGCCCAGGTGACTGTTTTAGCGCAAATCGCGTTGTGGATTGGCTTCAAAAAAGGAGCTATCTCGCAAAGCAAGCTCAACCACTACCTGTTCGAGTTGGAGCAAATTCCACAGAAAGTAGAAAGAGCGTTGTTGGCCAACGACTACATCAAAACGGTAGCCGAACAATTCAAAGACGTCCACAACTGTCTCTATTTAGGCAGAGGATACCAGTTTCCAGTAGCTCTTGAAGGTGCATTGAAACTGAAAGAGATCTCTTACATCCACGCCGAAGGTTATCCTGCTGCCGAGATGAAGCACGGTCCAATCGCGCTCATCGACGAGAATATGCCGGTGGTGATTATCGCTACTCAAAATTCGCAGTACGACAAAGTACTTAGCAACATCCAGGAAGTAAAAGCCCGCAAAGGCCGCATCATTTCAATCGTTACCGAAGGGGATGTGGAAGTGAAAAAACTATCTGAATACGTAATCGAAGTGCCGGATACGATAGAAGCCTTCATGCCTTTGGTAGCGACTATTCCATTACAATTGCTGGCGTACCACATCGCTGTGATGCGTGGTTGTAATGTAGATCAGCCCCGTAATTTGGCGAAGTCGGTTACGGTAGAATAGTAGTACTCACATCAAATTATCAAGGTGTCCTTGATTGGTTGTCGGCTAGGCAACTGATCGAGGACACCTTTTTTTATTTGTTAGGTGAAGGAGTTTCATGCAGTTGCTTGAAGGGAATATGGTCTGAATGCCCTTCGTATTTGAAATGTTCTGTCGGGCCAGGTCTTATAGTGTTGCTGACGGAGACTAGTAGGGTGAGCTTGGTTGGGCCCTACGAAAACAGCTCAGAAGCGCTCTTAATACGCTTTATTTCAATGAGTTATATTTTTAAAGTTAGGCTTACCCACTGTTTTACAGTAAATTATGTAATATAATTAGTTTAATGAATAACAGTCTGGGCTTGTAGACCAACAACCTTTGTTCAGCTGAGGCATGCCAATTATTATGTTGCCTCTGGCCCTGTAAACCAATCGTCATGAGACCAAGAAAATTACTTACCCTATTCTCTTTATTTATAGCCATCCTGTTGGGTGGTTGTAAAAAAGATACCTTTCAAGAGGTCGTTGGAACCTGTCCCGAAGTACTTTCTACCATTCCCGCGCGGGATGCTGTAGGCGTACCCCTCGACCAGGTGATACGCGCCACCTTTAAAAGCAAAATGGATCCCGCCACCATCACCGGTGACGTTTTTACATTAACTGCTTCGCCGGCACTCCCCGGTACGCTCACCTACGACGATGCCACTTCTACGCTGTCGTTTGTTCCAGATAGCTTGTTAAACGTGAACACCACTTACCGGGCTACCATAAAACGAAGTGCGAAGGACCGGATGGGCAACGCACTTCAGGAGGATTATGTATGGACTTTCGCTACAGGGGCTATTTTGTCGCCTATGGTGGTTTGTTCTGACCCCGCCATTGATGCTGTGAATGTAATTGTCAACAAGGTCGTAAAAGCATGTTTTAATATGCCAATGGATCCTGCAACTTTAAACAACGGTACGTTTGTGCTGTACCAGAACGGTAATATTATTCCGGGAGCTGTTACTTACGCCAATGCTGTTGCTTACTTCACACCTAACGACCAACTGCTGAACAACACCTTGTATACGGCCGTCGTAACCAGAGGTGCACAGAGCAGTACCGGTGTTCCTTTACAGTTTGATTTTGCCTGGAGCTTCACCACTTCTAATATCGCAGCGCCTGTCGTAGTTTCTACAACGCCTACGCCGAATGAAACGGGTGTAGCCTTGAATGTGCCTGTTACCGCCACCTTCAGCGTGCCTATGGATCCTTTGACCATTTTACCGACCAGCTTCTTGTTGATGCAAGGTGTAAATGTGGTGAATGGTATTGTGAGCTACGCCGGTAATACCGCCACCTTCACGCCGGATGTACCCCTGCTTTCGGGTTTGAGCTATACGGCCACCATTACCACAGCCGCTTTGGATTTGTCGGGCACTCCTATGGACAACGATTACAATTGGACTTTCTCTACCGTAACACCACTGGGACCTGCAGTTGTTAATCTGAATACCGTCGCACGTTTTGGCATCATGGCCGGTGTGGGTGTAAGAAACAATGCTGGATTCAGCGTTATTAATGATTTGGATGTCGGTATTTATCCTGGCTTCCGTGTTTCCGTAGTAGGTTTCCCGCCGGCTGTTGTTGTTAATGGCGCTATTTATGCAGCCGACGACTTAATTCCAGCAGGGACCGCCGCCATGCTCCAACAAGCACAGCTTGACTTGGTTGCGGCCTATGACTTTGCTGCTGCTGCCACAACTCCAGCGCCGCAGACCGTGTCGGGTGACTTGGGTGGTACTACACTTGCTCCTGGCATCTATAAATCAACTTCCTCTATGCTCATACAATCGGGCAATTTAACGCTCGATGCGCAAGGGGATGCGAATGCCGTATGGATCTTCCAGATTGCCTCTGCTTTCACTACCGTTGGCGGTGCAGGTGGCAGCGTAATTTTGTCGGGAGGCGCCCAAGCGAAAAATGTATTCTGGCAAACGGGTAGCTCGGCGACCATTGGCGACTTTACCGTCTTCAAAGGAAATATACTCGCCTTGCAATCTATCACGATGAATTCAGGAGCTGTTGCCGAAGGAAGAATGCTGGCTAGAAATGGCTCAGTAGTTATGACCAGTGGCAATACCATTAACAGACCTTAAGCTAAAACCATGAAATTGAAATTTAATATCCATACGGATTTGCCTATAGCGCAGGTCCTAAGAAAATCGGGTTTGCTCTTGGGCTTACTCACTTTCACCGCCTTTCAGCAACCGGCAACGGCGCAAGAAAAAACGGATACAACCGCGAAAGCAGATGTGTATACCCATCCAAACTGGTGGTTTGGTGCAGCAGTTGGTGGTAACATCAACTTCTACCGAGGTTCAACCAATATGCTGAATAGCAGCTTTACCCCGCCAGTTACTTTTCACAATGGTTTGGGATTAGGCCTGTATGCCGCGCCTATGGTAGCTTTTCATCGCCCGAATTCACGTTGGGGTTTCCAATTGATGCTGGGTTACGACAGCCGAAAAGGCACATTTGATGAGCAGTTAACGGCTTGTGATTGCCCGGCTGATCTCAATACCAAACTCAATTATTTGACCATCGAGCCAAACCTGCGTTTCGCGCCGTTTAAGTCGAATTTTTACCTCTTTGGCGGACCACGCATTGCATTTAATATGAACAAATCGTTCAACTATCAGCTCGGTACCAACCCTGCTTTTCCAGCGCAGGTAGCAGATGCGCCCGTAGCAGGCGATTTCAGTGATATGCGTAAAACGTTGTTATCGATGCAAATAGGTGCAGCTTGGGATATCGAGTTGAGCAATGAGGAGAATAAAACCAAAACGGTTTTGGCTCCCTTTGTCTCTTTTCATCCGTATTTCGGACAGGACCCGCGCTCAACAGAAACCTGGAACTTAACTACGGTTAGGGTTGGAGCTGCCTTAAAATTTGGCAGCGGAAATAAAGTTGCGCCAGAAGAAAGCGAACGCGTTCTGGTGCCTGTGGTGCCACCTGCTGTTGTGGTCAAATCTGAAGTTAGGCTCGCCGTTTACGCACCTGCCAACATACCAGCAGAACGCAGGATGCGGGAGACTTTCCCGATTCGTAACTATGTGTTTTTTGATCTGGGCTCGACGGATATACCAGACAGGTATGTTTTGTTGGAACCAGCTCAGGTAAAAGACTTTAAAGAGGACCGACTAGAAGTGCTTGCCCCAAAACGTTTATCGGGTCGCTCAGACCGTCAGATGGTGGTTTATTACAACGTACTCAACGTGCTTGGCGACCGGATGCAGAAAAACTCGAAAGCAAATGTCAGCTTGGTGGGTTCGTCTGAAAAAGGTGTTGAGGACGGAAAAGTCATGTCGAGTTCGGTAAAAAACTATCTGGTGAATACCTTTGGCATAGCGCCGAACCGGATTACAATATCAGGCCAAACCAAGCCGGAAATTCCTTCCGAACAACCGGGTGGCACCCAAGAGTTGATTCGACTCAGAGAAGGAGACCGTCGGGTTTCGATTGAGTCCAATTCGCCTGAGCTACTTATGGAATTTAGAAGTGGTAACGATATTCCACTGAAACCCGTCGAGCTGCAAGTGGTACAAACTGCGCCTATCGAAAGTTATGTGACCTTCGAGGCCATCGACAATAAAAATGAGCTTAAATCCTGGTCCTTTAATGTGAAGGATGAGGCCGGCGCCACCAAAAACTTTGGTCCATATACTGATGATAAAATAAGTATTCCCGGTAAGGACATTATGGGTTCACGTCAGGCTGGTAAATACCAGGTAAGTATGATTGGTAATAAAAAAGATGGCACTACCCTTCAGCGCGATACCAGTTTACAGATGGCGTTGTGGAAACCAGATGTCAATGAACAGGGCTACCGTTACAGCGTTATTTATGAATTTAATGAGAGTTCTGCGATTGCTATCTACGAGAAATATTTGACAGAGTTAGTTTCTAAAAAAATTCCGCAGAACGGTCGTGTTTATATCCATGGTTATACCGATGATATTGGAGATGCAGCAAACAACAAAAGGTTGTCGCTGGACAGGGCCAATGATGTACGCAGCATCTTGGAGGCTGAACTGAAAAGAACCGGCAGAACAGATGTGACTTTCGAAGTGTTTGGATTTGGTGAAGACACCAGCCATTCTCCATTCGAAAATACGTATCCGGAAGAGCGTTTTTATAACCGTACCGTACTGATCGATATATTCCCTAAAAAATAAAAATATAGCTAATTTAATCTCAGCTTTACCGAGGCCGCCCAAACAATGGGCGGCCTTTTTTATTTTTTAATAATCGCAAAATAGAACAAGGAATTACCATGAAATTTATAAACTATATTATTTTTTACTATAAATAAAACACTAATAATGAATGTGTTATAATGATTTTAGCAACAGAAAAAATACCGAATAAGTGAAATATACAACTCTAATCTAAACTGTTGTAATGCTTTCATTTCTGAGGGTAGCTACCTTTCCGACTGTGAAAATTAATTCACAACCAGATATATAACAATATGAAAACATTTCTACGTTGTGTAGTTACATTGGTCATCTTGCTGGGAATGCATACGCTAAGTTTCGGCCAGAAACCCAATTTGGGTAGGTCTGCCAGCTTTGTGTTATTTTCTGCAAATGGACCGGTAAGTCACACAGGAATCTCGCAAATTTCCGGAAAGGTTGGAACCAATGTTGGCTCTAACACTAATTTCGGTAACGTGAACGGGGGCATGCACAGTCAGGATTCTATGAGCGCAAATGCGGCAACGGATTTACTGATAGCCCACGGTCAGATCGACACTGTTACAGCGAATTTCTTTATCGCCAGTCCGTTCGGCAATGGTGATACGCTTATTGCAGGCACCCACGAGTTGGGTGCAGCTTCACAGTTGAGCGGCAACCTCTTTTTAAATGCTAAAGGCGACAGCAATGCTTATTTTATCATTCGTGTTAGAGGTCAGCTGACCTCTGCAGCGAATGCCAAAGTGCATTTGTTGAATGGTGCCCAAGCTTGCAATGTTTTTTGGCAGGTTGAAGGCGCGATGACCATGGCAACCGGAACCTTTATTCGTGGTTCTTTTATTGTAAACAATGGTGCCATCATACTCAATACGCTAGACAGTTTGGAGGGTAGGTTGATGACAACGGTTGGTGCCATCACGGTTAACGGTATCAGTGCTAACCTTCCTAGAGGTTGTGGCAGCTTGGCTTTAACCGGTCCTGCGGAATTTAATATGGGTCCATTAGCATGTTATGCTTTATTTTCTAGAAGTGGTGCGGTCACAAATACTGGCGTAAGTCGTGTTACTGGTGACGTAGGTACTAATGTGGCCTTGACCACAGGGTTCGACTCTCTTTTAGTAGAGGGCAGGATTCATCCGATTCCCGATACAAGCACAGCACGTGCGGCTGATAGCCTCACGGCTATGTATACTTTTTTGAATACACTTGCCGTAAATATTGAACTCATGAAGCCTGCCGAATTTGGCAGAAACCTGATTTTGACGCCCCATGTGTATCTGTTAGATGCTGCAACGCAATTCGATGATTCTTTATTCCTGGATGCTCAAGGCGACTCCAATGCCGTTTTTGTAATCAAGGTTAATGGTGCATTCACAACAAATAGCGGCTCTAAAGTCATTCTCCGGAATGGTGCTAAAGCCAACAAAGTTTATTGGAAAATAGATGGCGCATTGTCCATTGCTTCCAACTCCTTTTTCAAGGGGACAGTGGTTGTAAACAACGGTGCAATTAATGTGGCCACGGGTGTTCGTGTAGATGGTCGTTTAATGACTACTACCGGTCTCTTGAATACAACAGAGGACACCATTCGTTCTTTCCAGAACTGCTCTTTGGCTGCTTCACCCATCATTACCACCGAACCTGTTAATCGGGTGGTTTGTAGTGGTCAATCGGCTTTGTTTTCAGTACAGGCTACAGGCACTGCGCTCACCTATCGTTGGCGCAGGAATAATGTGAATTTAGTCAATGGTGGAAATATTTCTGGCGCGACTAGCGATTCATTGCGCATTAACCCAGCTACGGCTGCGGATACGGCAGGTACCTATACTGTGATTGTTTTCGGCTCAACTTTGCCGAATGACACCTCTGTTGCGGTACGTTTAAGTATCAATGCAAATACCCTTATTACAAACGAACCAATTAATCAACTTTTTTGTGCGGGTAGTTTAGGTACTGTCTCGGTTACTGCAGTAGGTACTACGCTTAGCTTTCAATGGAGAAAAGGAAATGTGAATCTGACTAATGGCGGAAACTTTAGCGGTGTTAATACCAGCGTGCTTTCTTTCCTTGTGGTTGGAGTTGCAGACACCGCCTCGAATTATAACGTGATTGTTAGCGGAGCGTGCGGCTCTGCCGACACGTCAATTCTGGTGAGTGTGTCTTTGGCTACCGCACCTTTGATTGTCATTGAACCTATAAATAAAACGGCTTGTACGGCTACTTCAACCTTTTTAGCGGTCAGTGCAAGTGGTACTGGCTTAACCTATCAATGGCGTAAGGGCAATGTGAATTTGGTGAATGGCGGTAATATATCGGGGGCGACTAGTACAACCCTGGTGATTAACCCTGCTACAATAGCTGATGCCGCTGCGAATTACAACGTAATCGTATTTGGTAGTTGTTTACCGAATGACACCTCGCTAAATGCAGCGCTTACGATTAGTGCCACTACTTTGATTACTGCTGAACCTGTCTCGCAAGTTGTGTGTACGGGCTCTTCTATCCATTTCACTGCAACTGCTAGCGGTAGTGGACTGACGTATCAGTGGAGAAAAGGCAATGTCAATATTGTGAATGGCGGAAATATTACAGGTGCTCAAGGGGATACGCTTTTTTTGAATCCCGCTACCCTTTTGGATCAAGCTGCAAACTACAACGTAATTGTGACTGGCGGCTGCGGTGTTCCAGATACTTCGGTATTTGCATCCCTGGTCATGAATAGTCTTCCGGTGATTACGACCGAGCCTGTTGCACAAACCTTATGTCAAGGTGCTTCCATGACCTTGTCGGTTGTGGCTACAGGTAGTGGTTTGAACTACCAATGGCGCAAAGGTAATGTGGTCTTAACCAATGCCGGTAATGTATCGGGTGTGGGTACGGCTACCTTAACTATCAACCCAATTGCTGCCGCCGATGCTGGTTTTAACTATAACGTTATCGTAACAGGTGGTTGTTTGCCAGCCGACACATCGGTGATGGCTGCAGTGGTTGTGAATACGGCCCCAGTTGTTATTAATCAGCCAGTAATACGAACCGAATGTGCTGGTGCAGCTGCAAGCTTTACCGTGAATGCATCTGGAACCGGCTTGACGTATCAATGGCGCAGAGGAGTTAATTTGCTGGTGAATGCTGGAACAATATCTGGCGTGACTACACCAACGTTGGCTTTTAGCGCGGTGAGTTTGACCGATGCTGCGAACGACTACAATGTGGTTGTTTCAGGGACGTGTGCGCCAGCCGTTACCACTACCGACGTAGCTCTGGTTGTTGTTACTGCACCAGTTATTGTAGCTGGTCCTGGCACCCAAACCGTTTGTGCGGGTAGTTCAGTTAGTTTCAATGTGAATGCTTCTGGAGCGGGTATTTTTTATCAATGGAGAAAAGGTATTGTAAACCTGGCCAATGGAGGCAATATAACAGGAGCGAATAGCGCAACACTTACATTGAACCCTGTAACAGCGGCCGATGCTGCTACTGATTATAATGTAGTGGTCGGGGGTACTTGTGCACCGAGCGCCAGCACTGCCAATGCAAGTCTGCTGGTGAACGCGTTACCAGCATTCCAAACAGCACCAACCAATCAGGCGGTTTGCGACGGTGGAACAGTCACTTTCTCGAGCACAGCCTTGGGCAGTGGCATATCTTATCAGTGGTTCCGCGGTTTGACAGCGCTTAGCAATAGCGGTAACTTAAGTGGTACCACTAGCAATAGCTTAACCATCAATCCGGCAACTGCAGCTGATGCTGCTACCGATTATTACCTCGTGGTAACCGGTATTTGTGCACCAAATGCACGCGCGGCAGATGTTAGTCTAACGATTGAAAATGCACCACTTTTCATCACCCAGCCGAAGGATACGATTACTTGTATTGGCTGTAGTGTATCCTTTAGCACAACAGCAAGCGGTGACGGTTTGACCTACCAATGGCGTAGAGGCACTACCGATTTAATCGACGGTGGCGCTATCTCAGGTGTGAACACCAACACCTTGGTTATTAATCCTGCCACGCTTGCCGACAACGACTTCAACTACAATGTGGTAGTATCGGGTAATTGCCCTGTAGCCATTCGTTCCGACAATGCTTCTTTGCTGGTATGTATACCCATCAGTGTAGAAGATATATCAGGCGACGAAGCCAATAAAGTGGCTGTGTTATATCCAAATCCATTCGTTGGATCGGTAAATGCAGTACTTAAGTCAACTGTTGGGTTAGACGAAGCTGACTTGGTTATTTACAACACCTTGGGCGTGCAGGTCATTGAAAGTGTGCTTACCAGAGAAGCACAGACTTTTGAGGCTCATCATTTACCAGCGGGTGTATATTATTACCGTGTGATTAGTCAGGGTGTAATTATTCAAACCGGTAAACTGGTTTCCAATAAGTAACCCTAAGCCAAATTGATAAGGGGCTGTCTCTATGCTGAGCAGCCCCTTTTTTTGTGTGATAATATTTCACTTTCTGGAAGGATGTACACCAAGAAGGGCGCCCTACCTAATGAATAGCAGACCAGTAGCATCTCAAAATAAAGTATCAACCAATATCATGACAAGACCGACACTTCCCACCTCTGCCTTCCCGCCTCTACCTTCTCACTTCCCACCTCTACCTTCCCCCTTCCCACCTCTACCTTCTCACTTCCCACCTCTACCTTCTCACTTCCCCCTTCCCCCTTCCCTACTTATTAAAATCCGTCATGGTTAATCCCAAGCCCCGCGTGGCGAAACTTTTAACGGCTTCCATTGCCTTAAAAATACCCTGCTCCACTTCTGGTATGTCTGTTGCTGGGAAGCGCCCTAAAACATAATCGACCTGTTGGCCTTTGGCAAAATCGCTGCCAATGCCGAAACGTAAACGTGGATATTCGTTGGTTCCGAGGATTTCTTCGATGTTTTTAAGGCCGTTGTGTCCACCGGCACTGCCTTGTGCACGTATTCGGATTTTGCCAGCAGGCAATGAAAGGTCGTCGGTAATAACGAGCATATTTTCTTTGCTGAGTTTTTCATGCTCCAGCCAATAACGCACAGCTTTGCCGCTGAGGTTCATATAGGTGGTGGGTTTGATGAGGACGAAAGTCCTGCCAGCGAAACGCAGCTCCGCCCGCCAGGCATAACGGTCCTGCTTAAAAACGATATTGGATGCTCCGATTGCCAGAGCATCCAATACCATAAAACCAATGTTGTGGCGGGTGGCAACGTATTCGTCGCCGATATTCCCCAACCCAACGATCAGGAATTTCATCGTGCTTATTCAGCCGATAGTTGGCCTTTGAGTGCGCGTGGAATAGTTACGGCAGCCACAGGATTGTTCGGAGAATCAAGAATTTTGAATTCCGCAGCAACGATGTCTTTTACACGTACTACTTTGCCGAGCTCGAGACCGTTGATGTCGACCTGGATACTAGCAGGTAGTTTGCCAGGGAAACCTTTTACTTTGAGTTTGCGCATACGAGCAGTAAACTTACCACCGGCACGAACACCAGGCGATGAGCCTACAAACTCCAATGGAAGATCAAGTTTAACTTCTTTGTCAGCGAAAAGACGCAAAAAATCGACATGCAAGATGCCTTCAGAAAGGGGATGGAATTGGGCTTCCTGCACGATTGCTTCGAGCTTTTGGCCATCAATGTCGATGCTCACTTTAAAGGTCTCAGGCGTATAGAGTAACGACTTAAGGTCGTAAGCATAGACCCAAAAATGGGTTTGCTCATTACCGCCGTACAATACACAAGGGATTTTTCCCTCCGCCCTTAACTGGTTAGCATCCGACTTCCCTACGTTCCCTCTAGAGGAACCGCTCAAATTGATAGATTTCATTATTAAGGATTATTGTTGTTTTACTGTGATTTCAAATAAATGACTGATGGAGTTGAACTCCTTCACGCTGCGAATCGACTTGGCAAACAAGTCGGCGACGCTCAACACTTTGATTTTATCCGAAGTCCGGCCCAAAGGCAGGGTATCGGTTACAACCAGCTCGGTGAGCATAGAGTTTTCAATTTTTTCGTAGGCTGCACCCGACATTACTGGGTGGGTACAGAAAGCGCGCACGCTGTTGGCGCCGTTTTTCATGATTTCTTCGGCCACCTTACAAATGGTGCCGGCGGTATCTACGATATCATCAACGATAACTACGTCGCGTCCGGTCACATCTCCAATAATGGTAATTTTTTCAACCACATTGGCTCGTGCTCGGGTTTTGTCGCACACAATCATATCACAATCGAGATGTTTTGTAAACACCTTGGCACGCGCTGCAGCACCCATGTCTGGGGCGGCAATGGTGAGATTAGGTAGATGAAGTGATTTGATATATGGGATGAAGATGGTTGATGAATCGAGGTGATCTACAGGGACGTTAAAGAAACCCTGAATTTGGGGTGCGTGCAGATCCATGGTCATCACCCGCGTAATACCGGCCGTTGTAAGCATATCGGCCACCAAACGGGCACCAATAGCAACACGTGGTTTGTCTTTGCGGTCTTGACGAGCTAGACCAAAATACGGGATAACGGCGGTAATGTAGTGGGCGGATGCGCGTTTGCAGGCATCGATCATGAGCAACAATTCGAGCAAGTTATCAGCAGGGGCGAAGGTGCTTTGCACGAGAAAAACATCACAGCCACGTACCGATTCTTCCATACAAGGTTGGAACTCGCCATCGCTGAAACGCAGGGTAGTTTTCGAACCCAATGTTTTCCCGTAAGCCTCTGCTATTTTTTTTGATAAATACGCAGTTGCTTCACCACTGAAAATTTTGGTGTCGTGATACTTATGCGGCGCAATATGGTTGTCTTCGACTTTTCCCACCCCGTTTGTTATTGAAAACGAGGTGCAAATATAGAGAAATCACTGATAATAAGCGAGGACTCGCTGAGAAATGCCGCAAAAAGTAATTGAAAGGATTTTGAGCTTCAGGGGTTTAGCACAAAGTTAAAATTTGGTGTAACGAGCCTAAGTGATAGGACAAACGATAAATGTGCCGTTACTTTGTCGAATGGCCAGTCAAGCAGCACGCATTGAGCTTCTCGAGCAACAGCTGAGCAACGAACGGTTGTGCCGTTTGCGTGAAGTATTGGCCTTGCGTAGCCGTGGTCTGACGGTGGTACTCGAAAATTTATTTCATCCCGAAAATGCCAACAGCGTGCTACGAACCGCCGAGTGTGTGGGGATACAAGAGGTGCGGTTGATACAGGAAAAATTTGCCTGGAAATATAACCGAAACATCGCCCGCGGAGCGGGTAAATGGCTGGATGTTAGTCAATGGGACCAGAGTTCCGCCTGCCTCGACGATTTGCAATCCCGCGGTTTTGCTTTGGTCACTACTTCTGCTGAACCCGGTAGTTTATCGCCTGAAGCAGTACCCCTCGACCGGCCTATTGCCCTACTGTTTGGGAATGAGAGCGTAGGCGTAACTGCTGCGGCAGAGGCGCGGGCAGAATACAGTGTACATATTCCCATGGCGGGGCTCACCGAAAGTTATAATATTGGGGTGAGTGCTGGCATTTTGCTTTATATATTGTCTACTCGTTTGCGAAAGGAGACTGCAAACTGGGCACTAACGGAAGCTGAAACAAGAGATTTGTATGAAGATTGGTTGCGCAAAGCGGTGAAGTTTGCCGATCCTTTGTTGGCCCAACTCAAATAAAGATTTTGTTTCGTTTGAAGAAATGGGCTTAGCTCAAACGCGAACAGTTTTATTCGTAGCTGGGCTTTGCGCATAAAAAGGGTAGGCGCAGGGATGCTATTTTAAACCACTGGTTTTATGGGTGCTTTCAAGCGTAGGTTACGTCAAATTTAACGACCTACGACAAGCTGTTTTAGTTGCAGAAAGGAATGGACTGCGGCATACAGCGCTGTAAAACTGACGTTCACGGTCTTGCATTTTAACAATTGGGTGTCCCCCTTTATATTTTTCAGCGTAGATTGGATCTATGCTCTCGATAATTTGTCTTCTGCCCCTGATATACATCGCCATCGGTTTTATCATCACCGAAAAAAATGCACCCACGCTCATGTCTGGTTACAATACCCTTTCACCAGAGGAGCAAGCGGTTTACCCTTTGAAAGAAAGTGTCCGCTTTTTTAAGCAATTCCATTGGGTTATGGGCCTTTTTACGCTGCTGGCTGGTATAAGTCTGTGGTCGTTGGCTTATTATGAATTGGCGCTGAATGTGGTGGTACTTTTGCCTTTGGTTGCTTACATCTACTTTATGTACCGGCAAATGCGCAACGCACCCAAAAGCCAACGGGGATTGATGAAGTTTGGGCTGGGATTATTGCTGCTTGTTACTTTATGGGTGGGCATTTTGTTCGCTTATGGCACGCAACCCAATACCCTAGAACTTCGCAATGAGGTATTAATTATAAATGGCATGTATGGGGTAACGCTGCCAAAGGAATATATCAGCACTATCTCACTTACCGATAGCCTGCCCGCCATCCGCATGAAGACCAATGGTTTTGCTACAGCCCATGTACTCAAGGGCTATTTCCGCACGAAAGATGGGCAGATTTTGCGGTTATTTTTGTCCAATCGGGAGGCACCCATGGTTCATATACAGCTGTTAGATGGCAAAGACATCTATTATCAACCAGCCGATGAAAGTGCCGATATTATGTACGAAAAGCTCAAAAACTGGCTGAATCCATGAATTATTCGCAATTTCGCAGCACATTAAAGCTTCTACTATCGCTTCAGCCGATTTTCATTACGATTTAGCCGTCATAGGCGGAGGTGCTGCTGGTTTTTTTGCAGCGGTGAATGCTGCCCGCATGCGACCAGGTTTTAGGGTGGTTATACTCGAAAAAACCGATAAGCTGCTGGCTAAAGTGCGTATTTCGGGGGGCGGTCGCTGCAATGTAACGCATGCCTGTTTCGACCTACGAGAGCTTGTGAAGTTTTATCCACGGGGGAAGAAAGAACTGGCTCAGCTGTTTGCCCGTTTCAGCACGGGTGATACGGTCGAGTGGTTCGAAAGCCGTGGTGTGCCACTTAAAACCGAAACCGACGGACGTATGTTTCCGGTCACCGATAATTCTGCGTCCATAGTAGACTGCATGATGCGGGAAGCTGGGCGGTTTAATGTAGAGATCCGCATGAAAAGTGAGGTGACGAGTCTAAAACCACTTGACGCTGGTTTTTTACTACAAACACCCGCTGGCAAAATTACGTCGGCCAAAGTGCTGATTGCTTCTGGCGGTCACCCGAAAAAAGAAGCCTACGCCTGGTTAGAAGAACTCGGCCACAGCATAGTGAAACCGGTCCCTTCGCTTTTTACTTTTAATCTGCCCAAACACCCCATCACCGAATTGATGGGCGTAGCCGTGCAACAGGTTCGGGTACGTTTGCCGGAGTATAAACAGGAGCAAACGGGGCCATTGCTCATCACCCATTGGGGTTTAAGCGGCCCCGCTGTGCTCAAATTATCGGCCCTGGCAGCCCGCGATTTGGCGGCAACACAATACCGTTACCGTATTCAGTTAAGCTGGTTGCCTGAATTTGATGCCGACTTGCTACGAGAGATGTTCGAAGACTATCGCAAAAAATCAGGTCAGGCCAAGGTGATGAACCGACTAGAACTTGATTTACCTATGCGACTCAGAGCTTGGATGCTCGAAAAAGCCGGGTTTGTTGTTGACCAACGTTGGCAGGAAACCTCCAATAAACAAATTAACCGCCTGATTGAATTGTTGCTCAACGACCAATACGATGCCCAAGGCAAAACCACTTTTAAGGAAGAATTTGTCACCTCAGGCGGTGTAAACCTCAAAGAAATTGATTTCCGAACCATGGAAAGTCGGGTAGTTCCGGGTTTGTATTTCGCGGGTGAGGTATTGGATATCGATGCCTTAACGGGTGGTTTCAACTTCCAAGCCGCATGGAGTGCTGGCTGGGCAGTTGCTTTGGCGGTGAGTACTTAAACACCTTCGGCTAACCGTCTTTTTAATTAGGCCTAGCCTTATATTTGGCCATCATCGCTAACGATTCGTACTGTACTAAAATAATGTTCGCATATTCGTGCTGCTACAGGGTTAATGATTAAAAAGCACAAGTCAAATAAAGATCGATGCTCAAAAGTCTCTATAAGTTTTTAAGTCCACGTTATCAAAAGCTCTTTCTTGATTATCCGGTAAAAATGGAGCCGCGGTATGGGCATGGTAAAAAAGCACATCCGGAGTTAGCGGAAATTATCAATCAGCAACGGCCAAAATACAGGCAGTTATTGGCGTTTGCAGCACAACATCAAGCAGCCTTTCTCGAAATCAAAACGAGTGATAAACAAAACGATCGCAGCCTTCCTACCTGGAACAATGGCTTTTTCCCGGGACTGGATATCGTAATGTTGTATAGTCTTTTGGGACACTATAAACCAAAAACCTATCTCGAAGTAGGTTCTGGAAATTCTACCAAAGTAGCCGCCTTGGCTAAAAGGAACTTCCAACTTAACACCCGCTTAATTTCGATAGATCCGCAACCCCGTGTTGAAATGGATCAGTTGGCCGATGAAATTATTCGGCAACCTCTCGAAAATGTGGACTTTTCCCGCATTTATGCACTCGGCGAAAACGACATGCTGTTTATTGACAATAGCCACCGTATTCTACCTAATTCTGATGGTATGGTGTTTTTTCTGGAAATATTGCCACGTCTAAAAAAAGGAGTTATCGTGCACGTGCACGACGTTTATTTGCCTTACGACTATCCACAGTTTATGTGCGACCGGGCCTATACCGAGCAATATGGTTTGGCCATATATCTACTTGCCAACCCCGAAAAGTTTAAGGTGATTATGCCGAATTATTTTGTTTCAGAAGATGCCGACTTAGCAGCTATCCTCAGACCGCTGTGGCAACAACCTTCACTCGCTGGCGTAGAGCAACATGGCGGATCCTTTTGGTTTCAGTTGAATTAATCAGTGCATAGTATACGCAGTAGACCGACTTTGCCCAGTTTTTTCTAGGAGTCCGCGCTTTACCAAAACTGCCAATGTCTTTTTAACGGTTGGCAAGGGAATATTGCGCTTGTGCGCCACAACACCCGACTGACAACCAGGATAGATTCAATTATAAATAAAATGCGTTCCTCTCCTTGCGACTGGGCGTTGGTCTTTTTACTTTCCGAAAGTTTGGTGAGCAAATGTTGTTGCATATGCAGCAGGCAATCTACAAAAAACCGAAACCAGTGGGTGGCCTCTTCGCTTGGACGGTTTTGAAGAGCAGTTGAGTATTACCGCAAGGTAGCGGCTATTGCATTGCTGGCCTGTTTGTAGGCACCACAATGCCAAGTATTCTTTTCGACATATGTCAAGCGCATTTTATGCAAACCTTTGAGCTGGTTTATGGTGATGGGAATGACAGCAAAATTTTCCGCAATGGTGTCTAGGGTTTCGAAATAACCTGCAACTTCTTGTTGGTCACGTTTGGGCGAGTAGGGCGCTACTTAATTGATTCATCAAGACGGCTACAGCGTCGTTGCTTAAGTGAGAACCTTCAATGCGGGTAGATGCGCCTAAACGCCGAACCGTTGCAATTGTTTTTAATTGTTTGAGTACAGCCCCTTCCTTTTTTTATAGCTGACCGGGAAGTATCAAAACGATTAATTTTGCGCAAATCAGGCAACATTTTCAAGTCAATTTGCAGCTAAAAAGTAGGTATGACGGTACTTATCGTCTACGATTTAATACGTTAATACGCGATGAATATAGGTAAGCAAATTTGGCTCAGCGTAAATACATATACGGTTAAACTGCCGCAATCAGTTGGCGGTCTTTAAGCCAGTCGATGGTGTATTCGTACCCCACTTGGTACATTTCCTTGCTTTTGTTGAGCGAGAAGAGGTGGTAGTTCTGCATTTTATGTGGCTCGAGATAGATGTCGAGCATAGGAATACTTTTAGCCACATTGTTGTGTATGGCGATGTTCATGACCCGCTCTACGGTTTCCATAAAACCATTCACTTTCTCGACGGGGGAGATGGGGTTGATGTTGATGCCCACCAGGCTTTCGCACCGACCATTGATGGGACTTACCGGCAGATTATCGGTGAGACCGCCATCTACATAAAAGCTATCACCGATTTGAATGGGGTTAAAAAGCAGTGGAATTGCACAAGAAGCTAAAATCACCTCAATGAGCGGACCTTTGCTGAAATAGCGGGCTTTGCCTGTGTTCAGTTCGGTTACAGCGACCATCAAGGGTATAGGTAGCTCTTCGAATGTGCGTGCTTTGATATGTCTTTCGAGTGCTTTTTTTAAGCCGTCGGATTTGAGCAGACCCGTGGTGCTGAATTTGAACTTAACGAGGCTGAAGTTTTTTTCAGTGTCGAAAATACGGACAATATCGGCTGGGCTATTTTTTTCAGCCAATAGCGCCCCAATTATGGCACCTATGCTGGCTCCTGAAATCACGTCGAATGAAAAGCCGGCCTCGTATAGCGCCTGCAAAACGCCAGCATGGGCATAACCCTTAGCTGCGCCGCCAGACAGTACCAGGCCGGTCTTCCAACTCGACATATGTTTATTCTGTTTCAGTTGCTGCTATTGGTGGTGCGATTTTTGGCTTGATCAGCTCTTTTATTTTCATTTCAATTTCTTCGGCCAGATCAGGATTGTCTTTGAAAAGCTGTTTTACGGCGTCACGTCCCTGACCTAATTTGGTTTCGCCGTAGCTGTACCATGAACCAGATTTTTTGATTACGCCCAGCTCCGAGCCGAGGTCGACAATCTCGCCATCTTTCGATACACCTTCACCATAAATGATGTCGAATTCGCACTGTTTGAAAGGTGGCGCTACTTTGTTCTTCACCACTTTAATCCGTACCCGGTTACCCATGATGTCGAGTCCATCTTTCAATTGACCAATACGGCGTATATCCAACCGTACGGAAGCATAGAATTTCAGGGCATTTCCGCCGGTGGTGGTCTCCGGATTTCCGAACATCACGCCTATTTTTTCACGAAGCTGGTTGATGAAAATACAGATACAACCAGTACGACTGATGGTACCCGTTAATTTGCGCAAGGCCTGACTCATTAATCGTGCTTGGAGACCCATGGTAGAATCACCCATTTCACCTTCGATTTCCGATTTCGGCACGAGGGCAGCCACGGAGTCGATAACGATGATATCGATGGCGCCTGAACGAATGAGGTTATCAGCGATTTCGAGGGCTTGTTCGCCGTTATCGGGCTGAGAAATTAGGAGATTGGCGGTGTCGATTCCCAGATTTTCTGCGTAGCCTTTATCGAAGGCGTGCTCTGCGTCAATAAATGCCGCGATACCACCTTTTTTCTGCGCTTCGGCAATAGCATGCATCGCAATAGTCGTTTTACCAGACGATTCTGGACCGTAAATTTCTACTACTCGCCCGCGCGGAAAACCGCCGATGCCAAGTGCAATATCTAGTCCCAGTGAGCCAGAAGGGATAACATCCACGTTCACAACCCGCGCATCGCCCATTTTCATAACAACACCTTTGCCGTAAGATTTTTCCAACTTGTCAAGCGTGAGCTGGAGGGCTTTCATTTTTTCAGTCTGTACACTCATGATCTATAATTTCAGTCGTTATTTGTCGTTGGGATATGGCCTTAAAATTACACAATTTCAGTCGCCTTGGCTGTCCATTTTCACGCAATATTTAGCTCAAATCACGCATATGTTCATGACACCTTTTGTCAAAGTATTCAAACCTAAGTCTACTACCGTTGTTCGTGAGGAAGCGGTATCTTTGTTATGGTGAAACATTTCTTCCTTTTCATACTCCTATGCGGCTTTGCCTACTCGGCTACAGCGCAAAAACAGCCTAAACCTTTACAGTTTTCGGGCATGACTGTAACGGATGACAGTCTGGGTATACTACCTTATGTGACTATTTTGGTTAAAAACCGGTACAAAGGCACCATATCAGATCAACATGGCTTCTTTTCTTTTGTTACTTTGGTAGGCGATACGGTTCAGTTTTCGGCCATTGGCTTTCGCACCAACTATTATATCGTACCTGAGTCGGACCGCAACTTATTTTCAGTATTGCTGCCCCTCGAGAAGGACACCATACAATTGCCCATGGCGATAATCTACCCTTGGCCGAGCAAGGAGGCCTTTAAGGAGGCATTTTTGGCCTTACAGGTAGATGACGATCTATACGACCGGGCGCGTAAAAATCTAGATGGGCAGTTGCTCGCCGAAATCTCCCAAAAGATGACCATGGACGGCAGTGAAAATCAAAAGCTGTTTATGCAGAAAATGATTGCTCAAACGTATTATGCCGGTGGCCAGCAAAACTTTCAGCAATTAGGCGGGCCGGGCAGTATACCTATTCCAAGTACCTTATTAAATCCCTTTGCTTGGGCGGAGTTTGTGAAAGCGGTTAAGCGGGGTGATTTTAAGAAGAAATAACCTTTTTAATTCCAAACTTCAAATTCCAAAGGGTTGTGAATACAAAGTATTCACAGTTCGTTAGAACAAGGCGAAGCCAATTTTGAAGTGTAAATTTTGTATTCCCCCCAGCAAAAGCGGAGTAGCATATTTTGAAAGAAACGGAAATACCCTGCCGATGAAAAATTACCGCCTCCGCTGAAAAACCTTTGCAAATTTCATGCGGTAGTCGGCGTTTACGATACCACGTTTAATCAGTTCCAGTTTTTTGAGGACCATTCGGCGTTTGAGCGGACTAAGGAGCTCGGTGAATAATACGCCTTCGATGTGGTCGTATTCGTGTTGGATAACGCGGGAAGGGATGTCGTCGAATTCCTCAATGTGTTCTTTAAAGTTCTCGTCTTGGTAGCGTATCGTGATTTTAGCGGGTCGCATCACGTCGCCACGTACTTCGGGTATGCTCAGGCAGCCCTCGTTAAATGCCCAGGGTTCCCCGCTGCGTTCGAGGATTTCGGCGTTTATAAAAATCTTTTTTGTGCCGGCATATTTTACTTCGTCATATTGTTCGGCATCTACCACAAACAGGCGGATGCTTTGCCCAATCTGGGGTGCCGCCAGACCAACGCCATTGGCATTGTACATGGTATCGTACATATGGGCAATGAGCTCCTTAAGACCTGGATAATCAGGAGTAATGGGCTTGCATTTAGTGTTCAAAACTGGATCGCCGTAGGCTACGATGGGCATTATCATGCTTGAATTTGTGCTAAATAGGTTTGTAAAATGAGAACGGCACTAATCTGGTCGATACGTCCTTTCTCCTGGCGTTTTTGTTTGCTCATACCACTTTGGGCTATAGTCTGTGAAGCGATTGAAGAGGTAAATCGTTCATCTACCCGACTAATTGGGGTATGAGGGAAGCTGCGCTGCAGATAAACTGCAAATTCATTGATTTTCTGTGCACTTTCTGAAGGCTCATTTTTGAGTGTTTTGGGTTCTCCCAATACAAAACAATCGACGGTTTCTTTTGTGCAGTAGGCCTTTAAATAGGTCATCAGCTCGTGACTGGCTACAGTGGTTAGGGCCGTTGCGAATAGCTGCATGGGGTCGGTTACTGCCAATCCCACCCGTTTTGTTCCATAATCGATGGCCAAAATTCGTCCCATGGCGCAAAATTACTGAAATAAGTCCGTAAAGGGATGTATTCACTTGGTTGCGCACCCAGCTGGAGTTGTATCGGCCAAATTTGGGGTGTTTAAGTACTACCTGATAGCTGCCTGAAAGAAGGGCGGATGTATTGATTTTTTACAGTGGCCATCGACTGATAGGTGCTTTTTACCCTTCATGTGGTAAAGCTCCAACACCCAGCCTGTGTTTTCCGATTCAGGCAAATCCCATTTTAACACATCCTTAGCTGGGTTGGGGTAGCGTTTAATTTGTGGTTTGTTTATTGGTTTTAACTTGCTAACGAACGCTAGCTTCC